>Ga0182030_10000048_pt1 | contig 163039 bp, 135 predicted proteins | sample 812S3MmetaG_FD_121299 | JGI IMG/M metagenome (GOLD analysis project Ga0182030, IMG submission 121299) | Permafrost microbial communities from Stordalen Mire, Sweden - 812S3M metaG (Illumina Assembly) | ecosystem: Environmental > Terrestrial > Soil > Wetlands > Permafrost | place: Sweden...
AGGATTACGCAATATTAAATACTACCCTGATGCAGGCACAGCCGGCAACCAGAGCAACGATGGGGTTGTCTTTCGCTTAGCTGATATTTACCTGATGAGAGCTGAGGCTGATTTAAGGGCGAATGGAGCAGTATCTTCTACTTCTCTTGGGTATGTTAACGCGATCAGAACGAGAGCCTATAACGTAAGCGGCACTACCCCACTAACTGCCGGACAGGTGACATTGAACAGCATACTCGCTGAAAGGGCAAGAGAGCTTTCATGGGAAGGCTGGAGAAGGAATGACCTCATCCGGTATGATGTCCTGAATGGCACATTTAATCAATATTTCGGAGCTGCAAGAAACCCTTTAAAAACTGCTGACCCGGATGCACATTTGCAATTGTTCCCGGTTCCGGCCAATGAAATTGTGGCGAATCCAAATTTGACACAGAATCCAGGATATTAACAATGATTGTTTAGCTAAATATATTTCCTAATTATAAGAGCAGTAATTTTACTGCTCTTTTTTTTGAGTTGCATATAAATTGACGATGAAAATAAAAGGATTAGTTGTTTTTATTGATTTGTTTGTATTAGCTATTTTGCTTGCTTCGTGTAATTCAAAAAAGAACGAGCAGGTCAACAATCCTTTATTTCAGCTTTTGCCATCTTCAAAGACAGGCATTTATTTCAATAATAAAGTTCAAGATACCAAGGACTTCAATGTATTCAAATACCGCAATTTTTATAATGGCGGCGGGGTGGCCATTGGCGACGTGAATAATGATGGCAAACCGGATATTTTTTTTACTTCAAATCAAGGCAAAAACAGATTATATATCAATAAAGGCAACTGGCAATTTGAAGATGTGACAGACAAGGCAGGCGTGGGCGGCATACATAAATGGCATACAGGCGTAACTATGGTTGATATCAATGGCGATGGCTGGCTGGATATTTATGTTTCCAACAGCGGTGAAATTGCAGGTGATGACAGGGCGAATGAGCTATATATAAACCAGAAAGACGGGACTTTCAAAGAAGAAGCCCATCAATACGGACTAGACGATAAGGGCCTTACCACACAGGTTGTTTTTTTTGATTATGATCATGATGGTGACCTGGATTGTTTTGTTTTGAACAACAGTTATCGGCCCATTGAGAGCTTTGGCTATAATCGCAATTTGAGGAACACCCGGGATCCGAAAGGAGGGCATAGATTGTATAGAAACGACAATGGGCATTTTGTTGACGTAAGCGAGCAGGCAGGCATATACGGAAGTGAGATTGGCTTTGGATTGGGCGTTACTGTGGCGGATGTAAATAATGATGGATGGGATGATATTTATGTATCAAACGATTTTTTTGAAAGAGACTATTTATACATCAATCAGCATGATGGCACTTTCAAAGAAGTGATCACTGATGCCACGGGGCATATCAGCCTTTCATCTATGGGATCTGATATAATGGACATAAATAACGATGGTTGGTTTGATATTTTTACTACTGATATGTTGCCCGAAAGTGATTATCGCCTGAAAACCACTACACGCTTTGATGATTATGACGTGCATAACGCTAAGTTGCAAAACGACTTTCACCACCAATTCACCAGCAATTGCCTTCAACTAAACAATGGTGACGGCACGTTTAGCGAAATAGCGCAATTGGCAGGCGTTGACGCTACAGACTGGAGCTGGGGCGCATTGGGGTTTGACTTTAATAACGATGGCTGGAACGATTTGTTTGTGAGCAACGGCATTAGCAAGGATCTTACGAACCAGGATTTTCTGGATTATTTTGTAAGCGAAGAAGTAATGAACCATGTGAAAAAAAATGGATTTAATTATAAGGAAGTACTTGATAATATGGTTTCTACACCCATCCCGAATTACGGGTTCGTTAATCAAAAGAACCTCCTTTTTAAAAATGAATCAGCGCAATTGGGATTGGCAACACCAAGCTTCAGCAATGGCGCTGCTTATGGAGATCTGGATGGCGACGGAGATCTTGATCTGGTTGTGAACAATGAGAACATGGAAGCATTTGTGTACCGTAATATGGCTTCTGAAACCCTGCATGCGCATTATCTCAAAATAAAATTGGATGGTATACCACCAAATAACTTTGGGATAGGGGCACGGGTGTCTATTTTTACGAATGGCATGCAGCAAATACTGGAGCAACAGCCCACACGTGGTTTTGAAAGCAGCATGGAACCTGTGTTGAATTTTGGTCTTGGTAAAAATAATAAGGTTGACAGCTTGATTGTTTGGTGGCCAAATATGGAAATGCAGGCATTAAAAAATATTGCTTCCGATACTACCATCACGTTAAAACAAACAGATGCAAAAACCCCTCTTCATCTGCCTGTTGTGAAAGCTCAGGGCCTTTATGAAAATATTACTTCATCTGTTATAAAAGGAAATATTAATCATAAGGAAAATAATTTTAATGATTTTGATGCAGAAAGGTTGATACCAAAAATGCTATCTACTGAAGGCCCCAAATTAGCTATTGGCGATGTGAACGGAGATGGCCTGGAAGATTTTTTCATTGGGGGTGCCAAGAATGATACTGCAAAATTATTCATTCAGCAATCTGATGGCAATTTTGTTCAAAGCTATCAATATGCTTTTGCCTTAGATAAAGATAACGAAGACGCAGGAGCTGCTTTTTTTGATGCGGATAATGACGGAGATCTTGATCTGGTTGTTGCTTCCGGGGGCAATCAAGATCCTGTTGGTTCACAAAATCTGCTTACCCGTTTGTATCTAAATGACGGTAAGGGAAAATTTACGAGGGCTTTTAGTGGCTGGCCGTTGATATCAGTTAATGCATCCTGCATAAAAGTGAACGATGTGGATGGAGATGGTTTGGCAGATATTTTTATTGGTGCAAGAAGTATTCCCGGTCAATATGGAGAGATTCCTTCCAGTATATTGTTGCACAATGATGGCAAGGGTAAATTCAGTGATGTTACAAAGACAATGGCCCCCGATCTTGAGCATCTCGGTATGGTAACTGATGCTGAATGGGCAGATATTGATGGAGATGGCAAAAAAGAATTGATTGTTGTAGGGGACTGGATGCCAGTCACTATCCTTAAATTTATCAACGGGCAATTAAAGAAATCCGGCGAGATATCAAACTCTTCCGGATGGTGGAATTGTTTAACAATCTCGGATGTTAACGGGGATGGGTATCCTGATCTGATTGCCGGGAATTTCGGTTTGAATTCAAGGATCAAAGCAGATGCACAACATCCGGCAAAACTTTATGTTGGAGATTTTGATAAAAATGGGCAGAGCGAATGCATTCCCGTTTACTATAAATCAGATGGCAAAGCTTATCCTTATAATTTGCGGGGTGATATGGTAGCTCAAATACCTGAACTGAAGAAAAAATTTCTTCGTTATGATGCTTATGCGGGAAAAGGAATAGATGAAATTTTCAATAAAGAGCAACTGGCAAATGCAAGTGTTTTAACAGTTGAGTTAACGCAAACAAGCATTTTTTTAAATGATGGCAAAGGAAATTTTACCATTCAGCCTTTGCCGGTAATGGCACAGGTGTCGCCTGTTTATGCAATCGTATCTAAGGATTTGAATGGAGATGGGATCAAAGATATTTTTTTAGGTGGGAACTTTTACGGGCTAAAGCCAGAAGTAGGTCGTTTTGATGCAAGCTACGGAGTAACGCTTATGGGAAACAATAAAAATCAGTTTAATTATATTCCTCCATCAGCAAGCGGCATATTTGTGAGAGGTGAAGTGCGTGACGCGCAACTCATCACAACAAAGAATGACAATTACATTATTGTGGCTCGCAATAATGAAGCACTTCAAATTTTTCATAAAAGAAAATAGTTATTGGAATTATCTCAAAAATATAATGCTATTTTCAGTAGCCTCTTGTCAGCAATCCCAATATTGTGCTTTAAAGTTTTTTTCTTGACTTCTGCAATTATCATAAGGCCTTATTTTCCAAGCTATCTGCTAACGAAACCGATATTGATTTTATCAACCGGAATGTTGATTCAGATACATTGAATATCCTTGACTCTCTGTATTACCATAGTGGAGGAGGTGTAGCTGCGATGATATCAATAACCCGGATGAGCTTAGGGGATGGTGGACATACCTTGCGACTGCAGAGATTAACGGTGCTGGATTTGCAGATTTATTATTGAGCAATTACGGATTGAATTCAAAATTAAAGCCATCTGTTGCGTTTCCAGTTAAGATATACGAGAGAGAATTTCATAGTAACGGTATTCCTGAACAAATACTGTCTATTCAAAAAAGGGTAAAGTATTATCCATTTCCGGGAACGACGATCTGGAAAAGCAATTTCCTGGTTATGATACAATGGCCGGTAAAAACATTGAACAGATTTTTGGCGATAGATTTGGCTCATTGATTTTGCCAGAGGCAGCGGATATGAGTTCTTTGGTATTGATGAACAATCATGGAGAAGGATTTACATCAACGGCGGTGCCTATGCAAAGGCAATGGGCACCAGTGTTTTGTTTTTACTCTGATGATTTTAATCCTGGCGGGAAAATAGACATACAGGCGGGGCAATTTTTATGGAATCCTTCCTTTTGAAGGAAGATATGGTGCCAGGCCTATGAGCATTGGGCTGGAAGATAGCAAAGGAAATTTTTATTGCCCGCTACTTTTTCCATAGCCTTTTATTGATGCGAGCTACGAGATGTTAAGCGTATATATATTGGCAGTAAAAAGCGCGTTATCGTTGCCCCGGAGAATGATTCTCCGAGAGTTTTGAGCTATTAAAGAATGGGATACCAGAGCTCAATTTTCATATGCAGACTATCATCCGATGATTTGGGATTCGTGAGATATTTCTCATAAGGCGATGCAATGGTGTGCAAATGTTTGTCAATGAGATATTTGTCCATTGCATGATACAATTTTTTTAACCCCGCATAATCACCTTCGTAATGGCCAACCAGCATTTTACCATGTGAAGGCATTTCGAGGTACGAAATATTGCTTTTTTCAGGTGCTTTTTTGTCTACAGGGATACCAGCCATTATTTGGACGCTATCCTTATTTATCTCATAGTAATTAGCCATTCTTGGGCTGCTTGCGTTGACATTAAAATTATTCATGCTTGCGTACTCAATGATATCCCTGTATAATTTTATAATTGCAGAAGTCTGATTTTTTTTCAAAGTGATGATTTTTTCTGTCATGACCAGAGAGTCTATGACCCCTCTCTTTTCGATCAAATAACCATAATAAAGGTTGGGTGTTTCCATAAAAGTTTTTAAATTATTCAGGTCAGCCTCAAGCCCTGCAGAAGAATTTAATTTTTCTTTTATCCACATAATGGGGGGGACACTTTTGATCCATCGTATAGTGGTTGCGGTGCCGAAGGAATCGGGAATGGCAAAAAGGGTATGATAAACCGGGTTCGCATTCCCTGTATTCTCTCTTATAGTGACCGATGCAGTATTATCCTTCAATATGGTATATTGATTATCGCGGAAACGAAGGAAAGAATTGATGTTTGTTGGAGTAGCTGAAAATTCAAATAAAGCGGTGTCCTGGCCTTTTAATTCAGTTTTCCAATGAGGCCAATTGTGCAGGTCAGTTATTTCTTTTACAACATCAGTGATGGCGGCACTAATTGTTATTTGACGCCTGACTCCAAAATCAACAGGGGCAAAAAATAACAAATAAAGAATTATAATGACCGCAATTAGAGCAATGATTACAGACTTCCTTTTCATCAATTTATGTTAGATGTTCCAGATAGATTTTTGCAAATAAATTTATATAAATATCCAAAATCGCAACCCGAAATCAAATCAATTAATATGGTGTGATTGGAGATCTTCTGAAAATTGGAGATAAAAAGTCCCATCATTTTTTAATGCGTAATGAAGGATTCGGATGAGCCCAAGTCCCGGCTTCAGATAATAAACCCATTTTTCAAAATCCTGGCCGGTGCAATCATGAACATCAATGGTATTGCGAAGGCAATTGTAACCATTGATATTGGTTGTATCTGTGAACGCATATAAAAAATTAGCGCCCTGACATCTGCTCGTAACAGTGTCTTTCCATGAATCGACTTCCGTGCTGTCAATATTCACTCTTTTGAAAAAAATATATTTTGTTGCACTATCTATTTTCTGGACTGTGTTGCTGTCCAAGTTAATGAAAAAGCTTCCGGAATTAATGTTTGTGACGGATGTTTGATTTTGTTGGTAATAAGTAGCGCCATTAACGCTAACCTGACCAACTATATCAATTTCATCAAAAACAGTGTCGATTGCAGCACCGCTGATACTATCATAACTGGTTTTTGTAAATTTCCAGAAATTGCCAACTGAAAGAGGCATCAACCCGGGGGACATCGCCGGCGATGTAGAATTGTTACTGGTTTTTGAACACGATAAGAACAACGAGATGGCCAGTGAAAAAAAAACGATTTTGTACATGATGGCTATTAAAGAATTTATTCAAAACTATTAATTAAACTGTTATTCATATTATTTGGCCTTTGTCCATCTCACAAAATTTAGTGAAAATAGGTAAATTATTGACTTTTGCTGTATTCAGCCTTGTTTATATGATAGCAACAAAGCCATTTTTTCAGATGCTGCGAAAGAACAAAGAGCCCTAAATTATTTTTGGCAAAATAATTGACGAAAAGAAATCAAACTGCATTCAAGAGTTGTTCACCCTGTATTTTTAAAATATTACTGATTAGCAAGTTTCAGGCTATTTTAAATAAATAATTGTAATTTTAATTACTTTCAGTTGTAAAACACTGCTTTTGTAGTTAAATAATGTCTTTTTATGCCTGCCAGACTAGCTGTTTTTTTTTCAAGAGTAAATCTCTTTTACTTTTAACTATAATCTTTATTTGCCTTTCTTCTTCTGCATTATCTCAGCAAGTTGAGCTAAAAGGAGATGTGCGGGACTTTGATACAAAGGAACCAATTGCCGGTGCTAGCATCGAGGTGAAATCAACAAAAAAGGGCAGCACAACGAACAATCTCGGTAAATTCACTCTCGTGTTGCCTGTTGATACTTATGATTTGGTATGCAGTTCATCTGGTTACCAGACTGTAATAAGGACTGTTTACCTTTTTGATGAAAAATATGTAATGATCGAATTGAAAAAGCGCCCTCCTTCCGAACTTCCCGAAGTAGTTGTTGAGACTAAAACCAAAGATGCCAATATTTCAGAAACCAAAATGAGCACTATCACCATCAATATTGCTCAGTTGAAGAAAACGCCCATGGTATTTGGGGAGGCTGATATTATTAAGGCAGTTGCCTTGCAAAGTGGCGTAACGACCGTTGGCGAAGGGGCCAGTGGATTTAATGTCCGTGGAGGCAATTCAGACCAGAACCTTGTGCTTCTCGATGGTGCCCCACTTTTCAATACTTCGCATTTATTAGGATTTTATTCTGTGATCAGTCCGGATGCTGTTCAAAATTTTACACTTTACAAGGGCACTATTCCTGCTTCCTTTGGAGGGAGATTGTCTTCGCTCGCGGCTATCAATATCAAGCCTGGCAATGAGCAAAAAATCCGCTACAATACAGGTATAAGCCCTATCAGTGCGCATATTTTTGCCGATGGGCCAATCAATAACAAATTGACTTTTATTGGTGGTTTCAGGATTGCCTACCCAAGAGCAATGATGAATTTTTTTCCGGGATCCGTGCAAAACAGCAATGCTTTTTTTTATGATGGCACTGGGAAGCTGAATTATAAGATCAATAACAAGAACCGCGTCTCGCTACTGTTGTACCGAAGTTTTGACAATTTCAAATTTACCGGGGACACAAGTTATGCATGGCAGACCAATATTGTTTCTTTGAACTGGAGGTCTGAGCTAAGCAAAAAAATAGTTTTCAATTTCAACAGCAATTACAGTTATTATGTTTCAGACATCAATGGACTGCAGGCCAACTATCAGTTCAGGCTGCGAAATACCATCCAGCACGAACAGGCAAAGGCAAATTTGGCTTTCTTGTTAGCAGATAACAATCATCTAGAGATGGGTGGAGATTTCATAAACTATATTGTTAATCCGGGAAACCTCAAGCCAATTGGGGCTGCTTCTATTATTAATCAAATTGGCCTTCAAAATGAATATGGCGATGAAATTGCTGCCTTCTTACTGGACAGATATGAAATCAATAACATTGTTTCTCTGGAAGCCGGAATCAGGCATTCCACATTTTTATACAGAGGGTCGCATACTATTTATGATTATGCAACCGGAATTCCACAGTCGCAGGAAACCATTACAGACAGTGTATTTTATGGGAAAGGGAAAACGATACAATCATATAGCGGATGGGAACCCAGGGCATTATTAAAGGTTGGGTTGAACGAAAAAACATCGCTTAAATTTAGTTATGACCGCACATATCAATATATTCAACTGATTTCAAATACCATTTCAATCACACCAGTCGATTACTGGAAATTGAGCGATCCGCAAATCAAACCAGCTGTTGGAGATCAGTATGCGGCTGGTATTTTCAGAAATTTCAAGGACAATCTTTTTGAGACATCTGTGGAAGGGTTTTACAAGAAATCTCAAAACCTGCTCGATTACAGGAATGGGGCCAACCTTTCTATGAATCAATATATTGATGCCGATTTACTCGAAGCGAAGGGCAAATCTTATGGGCTGGAATTCAATATCAAAAAAAATAAGGGTAAATATACCGGACAGATTGCGTATACATGGTCAAGGTCTTTCATAGCTGACATTACTACATTTGCAAGCGAGCAGGTGAATGGAGGATCTTACTATCCATCAAACTACGACAGGCCTTCCAGCCTGAGCATTCAGGGCGGTGTTAAATTAGGAGATGGCTGGGATTTCAACTGCAATTTTGTTTATGTCAGTGGCAGACCTGCAACTTACCCTGACGGGACATACGTCATTAATAACACAGTTGTAACAAATTATTCTTTGCGCAACGAAGACCGCCTTCCTGATTATAACAGATTGGATATTTCTTTTTCCCATGACTCCCGGCGCTTTCCTGGACAAAAGAGATATACCATATTTAATTTTTCAATCTATAATGTGTATGCCAGAAAAAACCCATACTCTGTCTATTTTCAACGCGATGACAGTGGGCTAAATTCTTATGAACTATCTGTATTAGGAACCATTATCCCTTCTATCACCCTTTATTACTTCTTCTGACAGCTATGATCATGCGCACTATAATTTCATTTTGTATTGTTTTATTTTTCATGCCCTGCCCATCTTGCATCAGACAGATAACGCCGCCCATCCGCCAGTCAACGCCCATATTGGTTGCGGAGGGAATGATCACGACCGAGCCAGGCCCCTACACAGTGAAGCTGAGCTATACCGGCAGGTTCACCAATGCTAGCGTGAGGATAGATTCGAACCAGAACTTTATCAACGATGCGGCAGTGGTCATCAAGGACAGCGATGGCGATTCGTCTTCATGCATACTCAGCTCGCCAGGCACATACCAGAGCGCAGACAGCAATTTTATTGGGATTTCCGGTCATACATACACGTTGGAGATTTTTCTTCCCAACGGCAAAACTTATGTTTCTAAACCGGAAAAAATGAACCCTGTACCAGGTATTGACAGCATAAGCGTTTCATACGACAGCACATACGTCACAGATGTAAGGCCAACTCAACTGATCATATCTGTCAACACGCCCGACCCCCCCGGGGTTCAGAACTATTACCGGTGGACAGCCTCTGGTTATGTTCCCCGCAAATCCTGGGGTGGGCCTTGTACATTCGGAGCTCCGCCATGTACTGACCCATTTATGTGTTTATGTTTTGCAGAATGTGTGCAATACCTTAGCAATGACCAGTTAAATGTCCTGTCAGACCAGTTCATCAATGGGCGAGAGATCATTCAACCTGTTTTTTATTCCCCGCTATATTGGTACGGTAAGCATTTCATCGAGGTCAAACAATATTCTTTGGATCAGGATACTTATTTTTTTTGGGAGCAATATATAGAGCAAACAAACCGCACTGGTAGCATCCTGGACCCTTTGCCAGCATCGTTAACGGGAAACATTTATAATCTGGCAGACAGCAATGATTTGGCACTTGGATATTTTGGTGCATCTGCAGTTACTACAAAAAAAGTCATCATCGTGCCCTTCTTCCTTCAGAAGTATTATCTGGAGAGTGTTGCAGGCTCTTATGTATTGATGGGCGACTGTCATCAGGTTTTCCCCAATTCACTAGCTGACGGCACAGACCCCCCTGAATGGGCAAATGCAGACGTCATTGAGATGCATTAAGGTTTGCAATTTCATAATGGCATTTGTTTTAGGGATACCGAGATTTCAGTGAAATGCATTTTGCGTCTGTAGGTCAAAGGAGTTTTACGGACACGGGCCGTAAGGGTCAAGCCGTTATAATTTTCTTCAGCGATCCGGAAATAGCAAATAGTTTCGTAATTTCAAAACTTGTTGATGGCTTTAATCATTGTAATATGTTAAGGGCTGATTTAATAAAACACGAAGTTGTGATCTTGATTGGTATAATGGCTTTTTTTATTTCTTGTAAAAAAGAAGTGAAAGTCATTTATCAAGCCCCCATTGCATATTATTCCCATCTTTCTATTACCAATGCTTCTCCGGCGATTTCAAATCTTCAGTTTTATTTAAACAACAAAATTGTTCCTTTGACAGATTCACCTTTTTCCTATGGTAACACAACATATTTTACTTATATAAACAATGGCAACGAGATCAATCCTGATACTTCCATTTTGCCTTATATTACAATACCTGTAGGATACCAGCAATTAGGATTCAGTTCATATGATAACGAAAGCATTTTTTCGATATTGAATAGCAATTTTCAGTCCGGTGGCAATTACTCTGTCTTTATCACAGATACTATCAAACATGGCCAGGTAACATCGGTTTTATTGCAGGATAACATCGGTGCTTCCGACACTTCAAAAGGGCAAATACGTTTTTTAAATCTTTCGCCGGATGCCCCACCATTAGATGTATGGGCATTTCCGAATGCCGGCCAAAACGGGTTTAAATTATTTACAGAATGCGCCTATTTGCCAGAGAATTACAATTCACAGGTTGCGGCCGAATCATTTTCTTTCATAAACAAAGGCCCATACTACTTTGTGGCTACCATTGCGGGCACGACCGAGATTGTGCTTGAAGGGGGGTTAATAATTGCCGGACAAAGCGTAGTGACAATATATGCGACAGGTTTTGTTGCCGGAACAGGCAATAATCAGATTAATGTTGGGGTGATTCAATATAAGCCATAAATACAGTGTGGCAAATTTGATGCCTACCGTTGTTGTTACTTATCACTGAACGTTTTTCTGACGTTGAATGATAAAATCAATAATCTGCTCCAACGGAACATCAATTCTTGACAAAGCATCGTTGATATCATCCCTGCTTACCTGTGCTGCAAATGAAAGTGTTTTTAATTTCTTCAGTACACTTTTTATATTCAGGCCTTCATAGCTTGTCGGGCGTATCAAAGCAGCCGCATGAATAAAACCGGATAACTCGTCAAACACATAGATCATCTTGTCCATTTGAGACTCCGGTTCTACGCCAAAATATTTTGGCCCATGCGAAGCGATACAATGTATCACCTCAGGGTCAACATCCATCTCTTCTAATTTTTCAATGATGATACGGCAATGACTATCTGGAAATTTTTCCCAATCTGCATCATGTAATAATCCCGCCAGCTCCCATTTCAAGGCGGTTTTTTCATCAGCACCTTCCTTTTCAATTGCCCAGGCTTTCATCACTGCTGCGACCTGTCTCATGTGCAGCCGCAAGCGCTCATTCGGTACCCATTCATTTAATAACGCATTTGCCTCTTCGATGCTTATTAATCTTCCTGAGTTTTCAGGCTTTCCGAAACTGGCTCTTCCCAATGATAAATTTGCTACTGACATACAATTGTAATTTATAAAGGATAAATTTAGAAGAAATAATAGCAATAATAAGGGGTAATTCTAAAAATGAACAAAATATTTATTAGTATTCAATGAGTTATAAAGGTGTCATAAAAAATAGTCTCTGTTTTCTTTGGAATGTAATATCCATTCCTGCTACCTTTGCACTCCTTTTTAATTACGCTGTTGGGATAGCAACGGCTTCATTCAAATAAAATTAATAATGAGCAAATTACATTTTACAACCAAACATGCGAACGAGGCTACCGTTAAACGCGACTGGTACGTTGTGGACGGTACTAATCAAACCGTTGGCCGCATGTGCGCAAAGATCGCAGCCATTCTGCGCGGCAAGAACAAAGCTTACTATACCCCACATGTTGATTGCGGGGATTTTGTAGTAGTGATCAATTGTGATAAAGTTCTTTTTACCGGTAACAAACTGGAAGAAAAAATTTACATCAATTTTTCCGGTTATCCTGGAGGGAAAAAGGAAGAAACTGCCAAAAGCCTGCTGAAACGCAGGCCGGAAGTGATTGTGGAAAGAGCAGTAAAAGGCATGTTGCCTAAAAACCGCCTCGGACGCAAGATGTATAAAAAGTTGTTTGTGTATGTTGGCGATAAACATCCGCATATAGCGCAACAGCCTAAGGAATTAAAATTTTCAAACTAACATTTCAATTGAAATAAATGGAAAAGCAGAAAAATGCCGTTGGACGCCGTAAAGAAGCTGTAACAAGGGTTTTCCTTAGCAGGGGCGATGGCAAGATCATCATCAATGATAAAGATTATAAGCAATATTTCAGTTTGCCCTATCTTCAAAATCAGGTGGAACTTCCGTTAAAAACGGTTGAAGTTGCTGATAAGTTTGATGTAAAAGTCAATGCTACCGGTGGTGGCATAAAAGGTCAGGCTGAAGCGGTAAAGTTGGGCATTGCCCGCGTATTGCTTGAAGTGAATCCTGAGTTTCGTCCTGCATTGAAAGCAGCAGGCTTATTACGTCGCGATCCGCGTGGCGTTGAGCGCAAAAAACCAGGCCGCAAAAAAGCAAGAAGGAGCTTCCAATTCAGCAAGCGTTAACTTTAGCCTCTAAATGGGTTTAAGATTTTAAATCGTTATTATATAAATTTCAAAATAGTGTAAATGGAAAATAATACTTCACTTCAGCAGCAACTCTTGGAAGCGGGTGTTCACTTTGGGCATCTTCGCAAAAAATGGAATCCTAAAATGTTGCCTTATATCTTTGCTGAAAAGAAAGGTATCCATATTATTGACCTGAATAAGACCACTGAGAGCCTGCAGGAAGCTGCAGCGGCTTTGAAGCAGATAGCAAAAAGTGGCAAGAAGATAATGTTCGTTGGGACAAAAAAGCAGGCTAAAGAAATTGTTACAGAAAGCGCAAAGAAAATCAATATGCCTTTTGTAACAGAGCGCTGGCTCGGAGGTATGCTCACAAACTTCAATACAGTTCGCAAAAGTGTCAAGAAAATGCAGAGCATTGATAAAATGCTTACTGACGGTACGTTTGACAGTATCACTAAAAAAGAGCGCCTGACACTTGCACGTGATAAAGATAAAATGGAAAAAGTTCTTGGTGGCATAGCTCAACTGGGACGCGTGCCTGCCGCGTTGTTCATTATTGATATCGGCCATGAGCATATTGCTCTTGCAGAAGCAAAGCGTTTGGGCATTACAACATTCGGAATGGTTGATACCAACTGTGATCCAAATAAAGTTGATTTTGCGATTCCTTCAAATGATGACGCCACAAAATCAATAGCGATTATCACAAATTATATAGTAGCTGCGATAGCAGAAGGCCTTGCAGAAAGACAAGCTGCCAAAGAAGAAGATGTAGAAGAAGTGGGCACCGATGACAATGAAAAGAAGGCGGCACGCCTTCAGGCAGAGGCAGAGGCAGAAGCAGCACGTGCACGCCGTGGCGATAAAGTGAAAGGTGGCAACCAGCCAAAACGCAGAGTGCCGAATTCACCCAGGCGCACCGGAGCGAGATGATAATAGATAATGTGAAAATGGCGTAATTGCTCAATTACAACTGAAATTTTAAAGATATAAACTAGAAATACTATGTCAGCAACGACCACAATAACAGCAGCTGAAATTAACAAGCTTCGCCAGACTACCGGCGCTGGCATGATGGATTGCCGCAAAGCATTGGTTGAAAGCGATGGCGATTTTGAAAAAGCAATTGATTACCTCCGCAAAAAAGGGCAAAAAGTTGCAGCACTTCGCAGTGATCGCGAAGCAAAAGAAGGTGTTGTGATTGCTAAAACTACTGGTGATAACAAGACCGGTTTTATTATTACGCTTGCTTGTGAAACGGATTTTGTTGCAAAGAACGCAGAGTTTGTAGCATTTGCTCAATCTATCATTGATGCTGCGGTTAAAACTAATGCAAACTCATTAGAAGAAGTTTTGGGAATCCAGTTAGATGGCGCATCAGTCGCAGATAAAATTAACGATCAGGTGGCAAAGATTGGCGAAAAAATACAATTGGCCAGATTTGAGAAGATTGCAGCAGATGCGGTAGCAGCATATATTCATGGGGCATATAGAATGGGTGTTTTAGTTGGGCTCAGCAAAAATAGCGCTGCGATATTAGATGCAGGGAAAGATCTTGCAATGCAGATTGCCGCTATGAATCCTGTTGCAGTTTCTCCGGATTCAGTTCCTGCTAATGTTGTAGAAAGAGAAAGGGCTATTGTAACAGATCAGATAAAGAATGATCCCAAAATGGCAGGGAAACCTGACGAGATGATTGATAAGATCGCTACCGGAAAATTGAATGCATTTTTTAAAGAAAATACTTTAACCGCTCAGGCTTATGTAAAAGATGCCGGCAAAACTGTTGGTGAATATTTGAAGAGCGTAGACGCTGAGGTTAAAGTGACGGAATTTAAGCGAGTGCAATTAGGATAAATAAAATTTTAAAGGAGAGCACAACACTCTCCTTTTTTTATGCCTGAAACTTTTAGCGAAAAAATCTTTCCTTTGCATAGAACCTTCATAAGGTAAATTTTATAGAAACTATTTTATAAGTTTTGATGAGGTGCAGATATAGGCTCGTAAATAAAACCAAAAATTCCACAGGCTATGTTACCAAAATACAAAAGGATTCTTCTCAAATTATCTGGCGAGGCCTTGATGGGCGATAAGAATTTTGGTTTTGATAACGCAGTCATCGCGCAGTATGCCTTGGATATTAAGAGTATAGTCGAACTTGGCGTTCAGGTTGCAATTGTTATTGGCGGTGGAAATATTTATCGTGGCATGAACGAAGCTGAGACAGGGATTGAACGAGCGCACGGAGATTATATGGGTATGCTTGCTACTGTGATTAATGGCATGGCACTTCAAGCTGGCTTGGAAAAAATCGGAGTGTTCACCCGCCTCCAAAGCGCTATTAAAATGGAACAGATTGCCGAACCTTACATACGCCGCCGCGCAATACGTCATGTTGAAAAAGGCAGAGTGGTGATTTTTGGAGCAGGGACGGGCAATCCATATTTTACCACAGACACGGCCGGCTCATTAAGAGCAATAGAAATAAATGCAGATGTTATTTTGAAAGGCACAAGGGTAGATGGAATTTATACCGCGGATCCGGAAAAAGACAGCGAAGCAAAAAGGTATGAAACGATTACGTTTCAGGAATGTATTTCAAAAAATCTTCGTGTGATGGATATGACAGCTTTTACTCTTTGCATGGAAAACCAGTTGCCCATCATCGTTTTCAATATGAACAGGCCAGGCAATTTATTAAAGGTGGTTACCGGCTCAAAGGTGGGCACTCTCGTGAAGAGCCAGAAACCAACAATATAAAATATTTTTTTGCAATAGCTTGCATATCTGTAGAAAGCTTAGTAATTTACAAGCTTGAAAAGCCACCAGCATGGTGGTTTTTTCATATTCCCCTCCATTCATAATCCCTTGAAAGCTATAGTTGATTTTTTATCCCAAAAGCAGATTTTTTATTTGGTTAAAAAATTATTTCCGAACCAATATGAACATGTCTTTACTCATATTAGCTTTTCAGCTTACTGTAGGATTACCCGAGGTTATCATTTCATTGCTCGTGGCGCTAATTTTAGGATTCAGCATAAACTTTTTTTGGAATTCAAAAAAAGCTATCAATATAGATCAGCATGCTGAACCAGACAGCATAAGCGAAAATGATAACTGGAAGCTGAAATATTACAATGATATGGACATGCAGGAAAAAGCGCAACAACAACTGCGTGAGCGCCTGGCTGAGACGAGGGAGAATGAACAGATACTAAATATAGAGGTTGAAGAGTTAAGGAAAGAAATAACAGAACTTGAAAATAAAATAAAGGATCGACCTGCAGCAGAGATCGTTCAGGTAAAACATTCAGCAGAATCGGCGGATTATTTATCACAGCTTAGGTCGGCTCAGGAAAATCTTCTCGATCATAATAATAAAGTTAACCGCTTACTTGAGCAGATCGAGCTATTAAAAGATTCTGAAAACAAATATGCGGAATTATTAAAAGAAAATGAATCACTGGCAAGCCAGTTGGCTGATCTAAAGAAATCATTGGCTGAAAAGGAAAGTGAAGCCAATCAATTGCGCCAGCATCAAAGAATTTCCGACGAAATGGGCGATCGTTTGAACAAGGCATACAATGAGTTTAATGCGCTCCAGGAAAAATTGCAAAAGCTGGGGAACAATTACGCTCACCCGCAAAAAGGCGCTGATTATGAGCAACTGCACGAATCTTATTTCAAGCTTACAAAAGATTTTGACGAGGCCAGGCAAAAGCAAATTGGGTTGTGGGAAGAGAACCAGCGGCTGAGCCGGATTCTTTCGGATACAGAAGATAAACTTCGCGAAGCTAATTTTCAGCGAATGCAGTTCCAGAAGAAAGTTACTTTTTTGGAAGAACTGAACAACGATTTACAACAGGTATCAGAACATCATAAAAAATTAGACAGCCAATTAAGGCGCATCAGTGAAATGGAAACGCTGCTTACAAAAGCGACTCAGCCAAAAGCCGACTTCAGAAATGAGGAAGGGAAATTGTAAATCTGGCATTAATGTTTTTAAAAGGCTGCGCATCATTGCGCAGCCTTTTCTTTTTCGTTAATTTTATGGCTGATAATTTTAGTGACGATGAAGCATATAGCAGGCATACGCAAAGAATATAAGTTAAAAAGACTTTCAGAAAAAGACATTTCCGGGAATCCAGTTCATCAATTTCATAAATGGTGGGATGAAGCAACAAAATCTGAAATAGAAGAAGTAAATGCGATGAGTCTCGCAACAGCAAGTCGCGATGGAGTTCCCTCTGCAAGAATTGTATTGCTTAAAGATTTTGATGAAAACGGATTTGTCTTTTTCACAAACTATGATAGCTATAAGGGCATGCAGTTGTTGGAGAACCCAAGGGCCTGCCTTGTTTTTTTCTGGAAAGAATTGGAAAGACAGGTTAGGATAACCGGACTGGTTGAAAAAATCAGCGTGCAGGCAAGCGATGAATATTTTGACAGCCGGCCTGCGGGGAGTCGCATCGGAGCCATCGCTTCGCCACAGAGCCATGTAATTGCTGACAGAACTTGGCTTGAAGAAAACGAAAAAACTATCCAATCACAATATGAAGGGAGAGAAATTAAAAGACCAGCACATTGGGGAGGATACTGTGTCAAACCGGTTACTATTGAGTTCTGGCAGGGCAGACCTAATCGCCTGCACGACCGAATTCAATATACTTTACTGGAAGATGCAAGTTGGAAGATTGAAAGGCTCGCGCCATGATCAGCCGTGGTTGATAGGTTGTAGAGCTGATAAGCAGATAGCCTTTAACCAAGTCAACATTTCAATTTATCAACTGCCCAACTCATTTAATTTCTTTTTTCTCCACTTTTTTCTTGGCTACTTTCGCTGGTCTTGATTTTCCAAAAGAACCCTTGAAAATTTTTCCTTTCTTAGTTTTTTTATCGCCTCTGCCCATAATTATTTTTTTAAGTCAGTAATATGTAAATGTACAAAATAAAAAACTCTGGCACTAAGAATGCTGAGTACCAGAGCTTTTGGAATGCGTTATTGCGGCATTATAATTTAGCAGACAATTCTTTACCTGCTTTAAATTTAGCTACTTTTTTAGCTTTGATTTTAATGACAGCACCTGTCTGAGGGTTACGGCCATTGCGGGCTGCTCTCTTAGATACCGAAAAAGTTCCGAAGCCAACTAAGGTAACTTTGCCACCACCTTTTAAAGTTTTGGTAACAGCTTCAACAAAAGAATCGAGTGCAGTGTTGGATTGTGTTTTTGTAATGCCAGCATCTTCAGCGATTTTTGCAATTAATTCAGCTTTGTTCATAGTGAAATATTTTTAAATTTTAACGACAACAAATATAGCCGCTTTTTAATTCAGACAAAATTTTTTTAATTTTTTTTCAAATATGCATTTATTGCTATAACCCGCAATGGGTAAGGATTTCAGGAAATAAGATGAAACAATTTACATGCGTCATTATAATTTATCGCATGAAATGCAGTGCTGTATTGAGTTTCACGGTTAATCCCCTGAAATGCTTGCCAGCAATGGGTTTGCGAAGAATGTACAATAACAATTTGTAACCAGCAATTAATTTTAATTATTTTCTAAAATTATTTGACAGCTTCCATAACAGTTCGAAAGGCAGTGAACTGGTTGCCCCATTTAGCAAACGCTTTTTCACGAAGTACTCCAGCAAATGATGAAATATATTTTTGATATCTTTCTTTTGAAGTAGTGAAATATTGAATAGTAAATGTAATACCATCTTCTTCGTCCTGCTCCATCAATCGGTACATTTCATAATCGTCGAATAATTTTGTTGCCAATATTTCAGGTATGTGTTCCTGTTTTTGCCATGCCACCCATTCATCTGCAATATGCAGGCTTACTTTAATGGTAGTGTTGTAAACTATCATGATTATAAATTTAGGAAGGGAGATTACTAATAAACCCATTCGAATTTTTGTTGAGGCATTTTCATTTACTTAATTCCAGATATACAGGGCAATGATCGCTGTGTTTTACATCAGGTAAGATTTGTGCATCCAGTATATTTTTTTTAAGGTTCTCTGTGACATTTATATAATCAATGCGCCAGCCTTTGTTTTGAAGCCGGACAGTGGGAAAGCGCTGGCTCCACCAACTATATCTATGAGGTTCGGAATGCAGCATGCGAAAGCTATCTACCCATCCATTGCCAATGAATTTGTCCATCCAGGCTCTTTCATCAGGTAAGAAGCCCGATGAATTTTTGTTCCCTTTAGGATCATGAATATCAATTTCTTTGTGGGCGATATTATAATCACCGCACAAAATCAATTTAGGATATTTTTTTTTCAGGATGTCCAGGTAATTAAAAAACTCATCGAGCCATTTATATTTGAAATCCTGTCTAATATCTCCCGAAGTGCCTGAGGGGAAATAAGCATTGATAAGTCTGAGGATGCCAAAATCTAATTGTATCACCCTGCCCTCATCATCGCTCACTTTATGACCGGTTCCATACTCAACAAGATCAGGTTTTATTTTGGTAAAAACAGCTACACCGCTATATCCTTTTTTTTGTGCGCTGAACCAATAGTCATGAAAACCAAGATCAGTAAATTGTTTGTGATCTACATTATCTTTCATTGCTTTTGTTTCCTGCACGCAGATAATATCTGCGGGGTCTGTTTTTAACCATTCGATAAAACCCTTTTTCATGGCGGATCTTATGCCATTAACATTGTAACTAATGACCCGGAAAGATGACATAAAGAATGTTTGAGTTATATTAGCCATGCAATTTAGTATTTGTCATTATACCAGTTTTTTAATTATGGAAGAATCAGGACAAATTATACCTGCAAAACAACCAATTTATATTGAAGGCCCTCAAAGCAGGCGCTATGAGTTTGGATTTGCATGGCAGATTTTTAAGGAGTTCATTAAGGGGTTTCGTACGCTTCATTTTGTGGGCCCGTGCATCACCGTGTTTGGTTCTGCCAGGTTTAAAGAAAATAATATTTTCTATGAGGCTGCAAGAGATTTTGGGAAAGAAATTGCAGCAATGGGTTTTACAACGATGACCGGCGGCGGCCCTGGCATTATGGAAGCAGCTAACCGCGGGGCGTTTGAGAACAAGGGTTATTCGGTTGGTTGTAATATTCAACTGCCCTATGAACAAAAACCCAACCCATATACCCAAACATCTATTACGTTTGAGCATTTCTTTGTCCGTAAAACAATGATGATAAAATATTCTTACGCGTTTATTATTATGCCCGGCGGTTTTGGGACAATGGATGAGTTTTTTGAAACGCTTACGCTGGTGCAAACCAAGATGCTGGCTCAATTCCCAATTGTTTTATTCGGAAAAGAATATTTCAAAGAATTGTGGGAGTACATTGAGTTTATGTCTCAGCAATCGACTATTTCGAAAGGAGATCTGTCACTGGTTTTGTTGACAGACAGTGTAGAAGACGCTATGCAACATGTCAAAACATATATCAACAGCAATTATGAGCTGAAACATAGAAAGCGCTTGTGGTGGCTTTTTGAGAAGGATTAATATGAACAGGTAACTGTTTGAAAAAATACTTTTTCTACATCAGTTATTAAAAGGTAAGATGGATCAAAACACAAATGAAATAAATTCAGGGACAGAAGAAAGTATTTTTAATGAATCAGATTTTTCGAGAAAAGGGTACGATAAACATGTAAAAAATGCAAGAAATGTAATTTTTGTTGTGGCGGCAACTCAGCTTGTATTTGGTGCATTCATTGTTTTATCAGGCAGTAAGAGTACAGACATTCTAACGCTTACTATAAAACTGGGCGTAATCGTTCTGATTTCTGTGATATTCTTTTCGTTTGGTTTATGGACGAAAAAGAAACCCTATACTGCTATTTTATCCGCATTGATTTTTTATGCTACGTTATTGTTAATAGATGGGATATACGAACCGATGTCCTTATTTAAAGGGATCATCATAAAAATATTCATCATCATTTATCTGTTAAGGGGATTGGGTGATGCAAGGGATGCACAGCGCTGGAAGGAAGCTTTGAGCAGATAGGTTTTTATTGCGCTTTTTTGCCAACAGGAAAAGTCAATCCCAGGCTTAAAACCATTTCGTAAGTCCCGAACGCCTGCTTTGCAATTCCTTCATAAATCTGCAAGCCAGAATAACGTGCATAGTCAACTTTGTTACTATACTCGAGATAAACGTAATTAAAGAATGTTGCACGAACTGCACCTTCAATGCCGATGTTCCAGCCACCAAGCTGAAAATGCTGGTCGTTTGGAGGTTGATTAAAAAATTTGTCCTGAACATGAGGGATAACGGGTCCGATTCCTGCTTTTGCAAGCAAATTAATTTTAATTGTTTCTTTTTTATTACTGATGAAATGCCAGCGCTTTACCAGGTTGAACAATAAAAAATTTGCACCATTGTTGAGGAAATAATATGAGTTGCTGTCAGCTCCTGCTGCTGTATTTTCTTTAAAAAGCACATCACCATCATAGGCTTTACCATTAACGGCTCCCTTTATGTGTACCATTTGATTATCAGCAAAAAGATATTTTGTGTGATCGAAATTTATCTCAATTGCAAGCTGTTTTTTTTCATTGATAAAATAGCCAAGGCGATAGTTATATTGAGGGATACTGATAGCTTCGTGTAAAAGCCCGTCATCCCAACCAAGGTGATCATGAGCTTTTACATTTTCAAATGTAAAATCGTTTCCTAACGCAGCCTGAGAAATATGAATATTGCTGTGCGTGTACCATTCCGCATTATACCCCCATGAAAAATAAAATTCATGTTTTCTTTTTTCCTTTTTTTCCTGAGCTGAAGTAAAAAACGGCGCAATTGCAATCACAAATATTACCCCTAAACGAACACTCTTTTTTAATCCTTCCATAAATTTATCAATTTTCTGAACCAACATTTTGGCTTATTAATCTGATTTAATGTGTTATAAAAACGTTTATAATGTTATCTCACGCGAATAAATTGCGTAGCACTAAAATTGCGGGTGCAAATTTACAACTTCAAATCATCTGGCAACTGATTATAATCATCAGGCTTCATATTCGAGAACTGGCCTTAACCATCTTTCTACTTCTGCCAATGGCATATTTTTCCTTCGGCCATAATCTTCAACCTGGTCTTTTTCAATTTTGCCGATGCCAAAATATTTGCTTTCCGGGTGTGCAAAATACCAGCCACAAACAGAAGATGCGGGGAACATAGCAAGTGATTCGGTTAAAATGATACCTGTGTTTTTTGTGGCATCTAACAAATCAAACAGTTTATATTTTTCAGTGTGATCAGGGCATGCCGGATAACCGGGTGCGGGGCGAATGCCCGAATATTGTTCCTTAATTAAATCTTCGTTGGAGAGATTTTCATCTTTCATATAACCCCAGAATTCTTTTCGTGTTTTTGCGTGCAGCAACTCTGCAAATCCTTCCGCAAGCCTGTCGGCAAGCGCCTGCAAAATGATTTTATTGTAATCATCATGATTTTTTTCGAACCGTTTAATATGCTCTTCAATGCCATAGATGGTTACAGCGAATGCGCCGAGATAGTCGTTAGTCGTTAGTCGTGAGTTGTCAGTTGAGGCAGGCTTAATAAAATCAGCCAAACTCATGTTTGGTTGATTTGCCGCTTTTTTTATTTGCTGCCGTAAGAATTCCAGTTTCACGTCTCCTGTTTCAGGTTTCACGGTTATAGTGTCTTTTCCATCTGAGGTTGCTTCCCAAAAACCAATCACCCCTTTCGCAGTAAGCCATTTCTCATCAATGATTTTTTTCAATAAGGTTCTTGCATCGTTATATAATTTTGTTGCTTCTTTACCAATCTTTTCATCCGTTAATAGCTGGGGGAATTTCCCGTGCATTTCCCATGCAATAAAAAATGGGTTCCAGTCAATATACTCAGCGATTTCAGAAAGCGGGTAGTTTTCAAAAGTTTTTGTACCTGTGAAATCTGGTGTAACTGGCGTAAAATTATCCCAGTCGATCTTTGCTTTGTTTTTTTGCGCTTCGGCAAAAGTCAGATACTGTTTTGCCGTTTTTTTATTCGCAAAATCTTCTTTCAGTTTCGCATACTCATTACCGATATTTTTAAGGAATGCAGGCTTTTGTTCGCTGCTTAGCAGAGAACCAGCAACGGTCACGCTTCTTGAAGCATCCAGCACGTGCACAACCCCTTCATCATATTGTGGTGCAATTTTCACTGCGGTATGCATGCGTGAAGTGGTTGCGCCGCCAATCAATAAGGGGAGTTTCATGTCACGGCGTTTCATTTCATGCGCTACATGCACCATCTCATCTAATGACGGTGTTATCAAACCACTTAAACCAATTATATCTACGTTTTCTTTTATTGCAGTATCAAGAATTTTATCTGTTGGCACCATCACCCCTAAATCTATAATATCATAACCATTGCAACCAAGCACAACACCCACAATATTTTTCCCGATGTCGTGCACATCGCCTTTTACTGTTGCCAATAAAATTTTTGCTGCGCCTGCACCTTCTTCATTTACTGTGCCTGCCGTAAGGTGTGCCTGCCGCCTCAATTCTTTTTCAGCTTCGATATAGGGGGTCAGAACAGCTACAGATTTTTTCATCACTCTTGCGCTTTTCACCACCTGCGGGAGAAACATTTTCCCACTACCGAATAAATCCCCCACCACATTCATCCCATCCATTAGGGGCCCTTCAATAACATCTAAGGGTTTTGGATACTTTAATCTGGCTTCTTCTGTATCAACATCAATATAATCTGTGATGCCATTTACCAGCGAATGTTTCAAGCGCTCTTCCACAGTAGTGTTTCTCCATGCGTCATCTTTTATATTTTCTTTTCCTTTTGCTTTCACGGTATCTGCGAATGCAATCAGTTTTTCGGTGGCTTCATTGGTATCGTTATTATGATTGAGGATTACATCTTCGCAAAGTTTTCTCAGGTTTGGTTCAATCTCGTCATACACCACCAATTGGCCGGCGTTCACAATGCCCATGTCCATGCCTGCTTTGATAGCATAGTAAAGAAATACAGAATGCATTGCTTCACGCACATGATCATTGCCCCGAAAAGAAAATGACATATTGCTCACACCACCGCTCACTTTGGTCAGTGGCATTAATTTTTTTATTTCCCTGGTGGCTTCAATAAAATCTACTGCATAATTATTGTGTTCTTCTATTCCGGTTGCTACCGCAAAAATGTTTGGATCGAAAATAATATCCTGCGGGTCATAGCCAACCTGTTCTGTTAATATTTTATAAGCACGATAGCATATTTCCACTTTTCTGTCTTTCGTATCAGCTTGTCCTTTTTCATCAAAAGCCATGACAATTACAGACGCGCCATAGCTTTGGCATATGATTGCCTGCTCAATGAATTTTGTCTCTCCTTCTTTCATGGAGATGGAGTTCACAATACATTTTCCCTGCACACATTTCAATCCTGCTTCTATGATTTGAAATTTTGAGCTGTCAAGCATGATGGGAATCTTTGCGATATCCGGTTCACTTTGCACCAAGTTAATAAATGTCGTCATCGCCTGCACGCCATCGAGCAATGCATCGTCCATATTCACGTCGAGTATCTGAGCCCCATTTTCTACCTGTTGCCGTGCTACGCTCAGTGCTTCTTCATATTTATTTTCACGGATAAGGCGTGCGAATTTTTTTGAGCCAGTTACATTGGTGCGTTCGCCAACATTAATAAAATTTGTTTCAGGCCGAACAATCAGAGGCTCTAATCCACTTAATCTCAAATATGGTTTGATGTGCATTGTTTCGCTCATAAATTAAATCTTAGACAACTAATTCTTTTTCCACAACGGGCAATTCTCTCGGTGGAAACCGGCTTACTTCATCTGCAATATGTTTTATATGATCAGGTGTAGTGCCGCAGCAACCGCCGACAATATTCAACCAGCCATTGGCAGCCCATTCTTCTATGATGTGCGCTGTTTCATGTGGCTGTTCATCATATTCGCCAAAGGCGTTTGGTAGCCCTGCATTCGGATAGGCTGATGTATAACAACCTGCGATCTGGCTGAGCTCTTCAATATGTGGTCTCATTTCTTTCGCGCCGAGTGCACAGTTCAACCCGATGCTCAACGGCTTGGCATGCGTTAATGAAACATAGAAAGCCTCCAGTGTTTGGCCGCTTAATGTGCGACCGCTTGCATCGGTAATAGTTCCGCTGATCATTACCGGCAGTTCTTTCTTTTTTGTGTCGCGGAAATATTTTTTGATAGCGTAAATAGCCGCTTTTGCATTCAGCGTGTCAAAAATAGTTTCGATCAATAAAGTATCAACGCCGCCATCCACCAAGCCTTTTATTTGTACATAATATGCAGCTACTACTTCATCGAAGTTTACAGCACGATAGCCTGGATTGTTCACATCAGGCGATAGGCTTAGTGTTTTATTTAATGGGCCTATGGCACCAGCAACAAAACGCGGCTTTCCCGGATTTTTTGCTGTGTATTCATCTGCTGCTTTCCGTGCGCAATTGGCAGAAGCCACATTCAATTCGTAGGCCAGCGTTTGCATATGATAATCCGCCTGTGCAATCACGGTACTGCTGAATGTATTGGTTTCAATAATGTCAGCGCCAGCATCCAGGTATTGCTTATGTATGCCTTCTATTATTTGTGGTTGTGTGATGCTGAGCAAATCGTTATTGCCTTTTACATCCTTATGCCAGTCTTTGAACCTTTCTCCGCGATAATCTTTTTCCTGCAATTTGTGCCGCTGAATCATGGTACCCATGGCACCATCGATGATTAGTATCCTTTCTTTGAGACAATCCTGAATTGTTTTCATGTTCCCTCCTTTCTTGTTTGAAAAGAATTTTTATTGCTGAAGTTAAGCGAAACAAGCTTTTATTTTCTTGCTTCCGGTAACCTCAAAATTTTTCAGAACTATTAACGAGAAACTTGCAGTGTGAGTATGCTGAAGTGTTATCGTTTATTAGTTCAATTTTATTAGCACAGGCTGAACAATAAACAAATCCGCCTGTTAGACACGCAAAGTTAATAGATTCAGTTCAAGAAATAAAGTATTCTGTAAAGGATGCCGGGTGTTAAATTTGGTCTTGATTTGTTTCTATCCAAGTATCACTTAATGTTAAATTATGGAGTATCGTTATCTCGGAAAATCAGGGTTACAGCTTAGCGTATTGTCTTTTGGCAGTTGGGTTACTTTTCACAAGCAGATAGAAGACAATGGGGCAGACGAACTGATGGGAATTGCTTATGACAATGGCATCAATTTTTTTGACAATGCTGAAGTTTATGCGCTGGGCGAAAGCGAAAAAATGATGGGGAGGATTTTGAAGAAAAAGAAATGGGACCGGACTTCTTATGTTGTTTCTTCAAAGGCTTATTTCGGATGGAGAGGGAAAAACAACATGCCCAACCAGACCGGCCTCAGCCGCAAGCATCTTACGGAAGCCTGCCATGAAGCTTTGGTGCGATTGCAGGTTGACTATCTGGATTTGTTTTTTTGTCATCGCCCCGATAACAATGTGCCCATTGAAGAAGTAGTTTGGACGATGAATACCTTAATACAACATGGCAAAATTTTATATTGGGGAACCAGCATGTGGAGCGGTGCAGAGATTATGGAAGCGCATCGGGTGGCACAGCAGTATCATCTGATTGGCCCCACAATGGAACAGCCGCAATACAATATGTTTGACCGTTTCAGAATAGAGCAGGATTATTTGCCTGTTTTCAAAAATGTGGGATTGGGTACAACTATCTGGAGCCCGCTGGCAGCAGGTTTCCTGACAGGAAAATACAATAATGGTTTTCCTGAAGATTCACGTTTTGCGATAAAAGGATTTGAATGGCTGCGCGACCGGTGGATGCAGGAAGACAGGATCAATAAAGTGAAACAGCTTTCTGAGTTAGCGAAAGAATCAGATGTTTCACTGGCATCACTTGCTATCGCATGGTGTATAAAAAACCCTAACGTGACTACAGCAATATTAGGTGCTACAAAAAAGGAACAGTTGCTGGAGAACTTAAAAGCGCCTGCGGTGTTAGAAAAACTTACCGATGACCTGTTGGAACGAATTGAGAAAATTTTACATAATAAGCCCCAGCTTGATTTAAACTAAGGATTCTCCGCCATCTGAAATTTTTTTACAAATATTTAATTAAACGTTTGTTTAATTCAAACGTTTGTTTAACTTTGCGCCTTCAAATGGTAGTAAGATGGCAGCAGATAAACGGGAGCACATTCTGGCAGTAGCAGAAAAACTTTTTGGAGATCAGGGGTTCGACGGCACTTCTGTGAGGGATATCGCGCAGCATGCAAACGTGAACCTTGCCATGATTTCTTATTATTTCGGCTCAAAGGAGAAATTGCTGGAAGCCTTGCTGGAACAAAGAGCCAATTATACCATTCTGGAAGCGCTGAACAAAGACGAATCGCTGACGCCTTGGGAAAAAATTGACAGAGTAGTAGATTTTTACGTGGACAAGATCATGAGCAATCTTTGCATACATAATATTATGCAACACGCAAACAACAGCCGCTCGGACGATATCAAAGACCTTATCACTAAAATCAAGCTGAAGAATTTTGAGCAGATTAAAAAAATTCTCCATGACGGGCAGAAGAAAAAATTTTTCAGGAAAGTAGATCTTGAATTGACGGTCGGCACTGTGATGGGAACGATTTCCCAGACAACGATGGCGAGGCATTTTTATACCGTACTTTTTAATATTGAAAAAGATAATGACGAAGCCTACAGAAAAAAGATGGTTCCGAAATTGAAGAGCCACTTAAAGCAACTATTGCATGCGCATCTGGATATAAAAAATGAAGAATAATAAATTTTACCAACATGAAGAGACAACTATGGATTTTTTCTTTTTTATTGATTAATGTGTCTGTGCTGACTGCGCAAACTAAGACGATAACCCTGGAGGAAGCAGTGCAGTTAGGTGTGCAGAACAGCAAGCAATTGAAATTATCGCAAAGCAAAATTGATCAATCCATCTCGCAGCTTGCTCAGGCGAAGGATGCTGCATTACCTTCTGCAAAAGTGAGTGCCGGCTACAGCCATGCGTTGATGCTTGCGAGGAAACTGAGCATACCAGGAGATACAGCAAAATCAGGAACTATAAAGCTTCCGTTCGATAACCCGCTGTACCAGGCAACGCTTTCTATTAACGAACCGATTTTTGCCGGGCATCAATTTAAATATGCCCAGCAATCGGCAGATTTATTAATCAAGGCAAGCAAGCTTGATGCTGATAAAAATAAAGATGAAGTAGTCGCGACGGTCATTGATGCTTACCTGAATTATTATAAAATAAAACAGAGCCAGGTCATTGTTCAGCAAAACCTGGACGATATCCAGAGCAAGCTTGATGAGATTACCAAATACGAAAGCCAGGGACTGGCAACGCAAAATGATGTGCTGAGATATCAACTTCAGAAATCAAATACCGAGCTTACGATTATTGAGCTCGAAAATAATCGTGCTATTGCGAATTACAATATGAATATCTTACTGGGGCTTCCGGACTCAACGAATATTCAGGTGCAGGATGTCGCCTATAAGCTAAATGCCGAAAACGACTTTAGCCAATACCTGCAGCAAGCGCTGAAAGACAGGAAAGAATTTGGTTCTCTGGACTATCAATCACAGATAGCAGATATCAACATCAAAAAAATTCATGACCAGCAATTGCCTACAGTTGGTGTTGGCGGAAGCTTATATTACTTCAATATCACAAAACCGCTGATACCCAGCAGCGGCGGTTTTTTAGCCCCGTTTATTGTTGGTGTTAATGCAAGCTGGGACATAGGGTCTTTATACAAGACTAAAAATAAAGTAAGCGAAGCAAAAATTCAAAAACAGCAGGTTGATATAAATAAAGACGCACAGGTGGACATGGTGAAAACAGAAGTTCATCAAAGCTATATGCAGTTTCATTTAGCGCTCGACAGGATTAAAGTGCTGCAGGAAGCAATTGCACAGGCAACGGAAAACGAGCGTGTAATGGAATCGAAATTCCACAATAACCTTGCTACAACAACCGACAGGATTGATGCACAAACACTGCTGTACCAATCGCGCATTAACCTCGAGCTTGCGAAATCAGATGCCACCATAGCATATTACCAGCTTCTTAAATCTACCGGTCATATACAACCGTAATCATAAACTCAACTACTTATTAAATAAAACGAATTAAAGAATCAAGTTATGAACGAGACACAACCTAAAAAAAAGAAAAAGATAATTTTCCCGGTTATTCTTGCATTGGTGCTTATTGGCGCTCTGGTATTCACCGTAAAAGAATATCTCTATTATCAAAACCATCAGGAGACAGATGATGCACAGGTAGATGCTGACATAAGCCCCGTCGTGGCGCGTGTTGGAGGTTATGTAAAAGAAATCCGCTTTCAGGACAACCAATACGTTAAGGAAGGAGATACTTTGGTAGTGCTTGATGACAGGGATTATAAAATAAGATTGCAGCAGGCACAAGCTGCATTGACTTCTGCAAAGCAATCAGTGAATGTTTCACAGTCAAATGTAACTGAAGCAAAAACCGGTATCACTACTGCTGAAGCAAACGTGGAAGCTGTAAAGGTTCAGGTTTGGAAAACAACGCAGGATTTTGAACGCTATCAGAATCTGTATAATGACCACGCCATAACCAAAGCCCAGTTCGATGAAGCAAAAGCCGCTAAAGATGCTGCTGAAGCCCAATTGGTGGTTGCACAAAGCCAGCTTCCGGCACAGGCAAAAAAAGTAAGTGCTAACCAATCGCAGGTAGGTGCAACAGCTTCCAACATCGCTTCGAGGCAGGCTGATATTGACTATGCTAAACTTCAGCTAACCTATACCGTTATCGTTGCACCGGCAAGCGGTATTGTTTCAAAAAAAGGTATTCAGCTTGGGCAATTGGTACAGGCAGGACAAACTATTTTTTCCATTGTTCATGCGAATGATATTTACATCACAGCCAATTTCAAAGAAACACAAATGGGCGAATTGAAGCTGAACGATAAAGTGGATGTGGAAGTAGATGCGTTTCCTGATACGAAAATTGTTGGCATCATTCAATCATTTTCAGGTGCTACGGGTGCAAAATTTTCATTGCTGCCACCGGACAATGCAACGGGGAACTTTGTGAAAGTGGTACAACGCGTTCCGGTGAAAATCACGCTGCAGGCTGATTCTGCCATTATCAACCGTTTACGGCCAGGCATGAGCGTTAAGGTTGTGGTGCACACGAAATAGCTGCGAGCTACAGGCTATGAGCCGCGAGCAACTGCTCATAGCTCTTAGCTTCTATAATAATAAATCCAAAATTTTAAGCAATGGCAGAACATGGATTGAGGAAATGGATCATCACGATTACAGTGATAGTTGCCTCATTACTTGAACTAATTGATACGACCATCGTTAATGTGGCGCTTCCCAATATCATGGGTAATCTTGGTGCCACATTGGAAGATGCCGGATGGGTGGTAACCAGTTACGCCGTGGCAAACGTAATCATATTGCCTATGTCTGGCTGGTTGGGAGATAAATTTGGAAGAAAGAATTATTTCCTTACTTCCATCCTGATATTCACTTTTGCATCCTTTCTCTGCGGCAATGCACATAGCCTTACAGAGCTAATTGCATTCCGTGTTTTGCAAGGGCTTGCAGGCGGGGGTTTGCTTTCGACTGCTCAGGCAATATTAATGGAAACTTGGCCACGCGAGGAAATAGGGATGGCTACTGCATTGTTTGGCCTTGGCGCAGTTGTCGGCCCAACTGTTGGCCCAACTATTGGTGGCTTCATCACAGATCACTTCAACTGGCCTTACATATTTTATGTGAATATCCCGATTGGTGCTGTTGCGGCATTCATGGTATCTACTTTTGTAAAAGAATCGCCGCGATACGCAAAAGGAAAACCTATTGATTGGTGGGGCATTTTACTTTTAGCGGTCTGCGTTGGCAGCTTACAGGTTGTATTGGAAAAAGGCGAATCAGAAGATTGGTTTGCTAAAACATATATCGCAGTGCTTGTTTTCACAACTATAGTGTCCGCTGTTCTTTTCTTATGGAGAGAAATGAGCACAGACCATCCCGTCGTTAATCTGCGCATAATTAAAAACAGAAGCTTCGGCATTGGGATCATCACTACGTTCACTCTGGGTTTTGCTTTGTATGGCTCAGTTTTTATCTTTCCCGTTTTTTGTCAAAACTTATTGGGATTTACCGCACAGCAAACAGGCATTATTTTATTTCCGGGTGGTTTGGCAACTATCATGATGATGCCTTTTATTGGCGTGATGCTGAAGCGTGGTGTGCCAGCCCAGTTTATGGCAGCAGGAGGGTTCATTTTGTTTTTTGTTTTTACGTCCATGCTCTCCAACTCTACTTTAGAATCAGGAACAGGTGATTTTTTTCTTCCACTTATTATTAGGGGAATTGGCATGAGCTTTTTATTCGTACCGCTTACCACATTGGCACTTCAGGATTTAAAAGGCCCGGATATCGGTCAGGGAACTGGCTTGAATAATATGATGCGGCAATTGGGAGGTTCTTTTGGTATAGCGATCATCACTACATTGATCCATATTAAGTCAGGGAATGTTCGCAATAGCCTTATAGGAAACATCAGTGTGTATAACCCGGCATATCAGCAACGCAACCAGATGATGTTGCAAAATTTTATCGGTAAAGGCTTCAGCCCGTTAACTGCACAGCAAATGGCAAACCAGGCGATGGAAGGTGCTGTTATCAAACAAACGATGCTCCTGACCTATGATAGTTTGTATCTCCTTATTGGCGTGTTTGTCATCTGCTGCATACCGATTGTCTTTCTGCAGAAATTCAAGAAAGGGCCGTCAATGGCGGTTGATGCGCATTGAGAGAGTAAGTGCTTACTAAGATTTAAAAATACAAAAGCCCCGGGTTTATTCGGGGCTTTTAATTTCTTTGTACAAACCAAACCAACAGTTCATGGCCATCAATAGGTACAAATTTTAGTCAATTTCGCAGGATCATGGATTATCAGATGTTGGAATTTAAACTTGTCAGCCTTAATTGATAACAGATTCTTAGCTTTGGTTTTCTTTGAATAATGGATTTTGGTTTTTCAGGATAATGGTTTTGGTTTTTCGGATTTAGGATTGGGTCTTTTTCGGATGTTTGGATTTTTTTGAACCTGTCTTATCAATTATTCTTAACATCACAAACATACGACCAGCAGGCAATACGTGCAATAGAGGATTTGCCTGTTTTTTGTAATGCAGCATTCACTTAATTTGTAGTATAATTACCAGTTCTCGTTTAGTGGAAACCCTAATTCCCCTTTTTGTGCATCAAAAAATAAAATTCTATGAGCTTCAAAGATAAAACCGTGCTGATAACCGGCGGCAGCCGTGGCATCGGAAAAGCAATAGCAATAAGGCTTGCAAAGGAAGGCGCTAATGTAGCTATTGCAGGAAAGACAGCCGAAGCGAATCCTAAATTGGAAGGCACTATTTATACTGCCGCAGAAGAAATAGCGAAGGAGGGCACGGGAAAAATATTGCCGCTACAGGCTGATATAAGATTTGAAGACCAGATCAACCGCATCGTTGAGGCTACCATGAAAACATTTGGAGGGATTGATATTTTAGTGAACAATGCAAGCGCCATTAATTTATCTGCAACCGACCAAACAGAACCAAAGCGATTTGATCTGATGCATGATATTAATATACGCGGCACTTTTTTTATGAGCAAAGCATGTATCCCTTATTTAAAAAAATCATCAAACGCTCATATACTGAATCTCTCTCCTCCAATAAGCCTTGATAAAAAATGGTTCGGCAATCACCTTGCTTATACTATGAGCAAATATGGCATGAGCATGATTGTTATCGGGCTGGCAGAGGAATTGAAACAACATCGCATTGCTGCAAATGCTTTGTGGCCGCGGACTACCATTGCTACGGCTGCGGTAAAAAATTTATTGGGTGGAGAATTTCTAATTCAACGTAGCCGAACACCTGAGATTGTTGCTGATGCTGCGTTTTATATTTTGCAAAAGGCGTCCGACGAATGCACAGGCAATTTTTTTATTGATGAAGATGTACTGAAAGGAGAAGGCATTACAAATTTGGAAAAATATGCCGTGAACCCTGAACAAAAATTAGTCACCGATCTTTTTCTTTAAATTATTGAAAAGCAGTATCGTAGGTTTAAAATAGCCTGAAAATTGAATTCCTCAACCACATTACAGGTTGATTCTTTTATCAGCTTTGGTTTTGTTTGAAAAAACCAGATAAAGCCCTGAAATTACAAAGATTAATGAAATCGATCCTCTTATGATTAGTTTCCTGAGAGTGATGCTATCATCGCTGTAGAAAAGAAATTGAAAGAACATGATGAAATAAGCAATTCCTGCAATCAGTATTCCTCCAACCATTTTTACGTATCGCACTTTTTATCAGTTATGCGTGAATCAAAATCAATTCGATAAAAAGAGACCAAATTTCTGCTCTCATTTCTTTCAACTATACTGCCTGCATCATCCTCTGTAATTTCTTTGTCACTAAAAATAATATCAGTGATGCGATGCCTGCCATGAATACAAACAGCATAAAAAAATCGTACAGCGTGTTGATGTGATAACCCAGGAAAGATTTGAACTCATAAGGTATCTCAAGTTGCTTTAGTTGCAACACCTGTGCAGAGGTCGGAGGTATTTTATTGTAAAGAATATTGCTTAGATCAATACCTGCATCTTTCGCCTTTTTTATTTCTGCTATGCCCGGAGGATACATGCTGCTCAGCACACCTGCTACTTTATTGCCAAAAGCATTTGCAGTGAACCAGATAGCCATCAGCAGCGAAAGGAATTTTGCAGGGGACAATTTATTCACCAGCGACATGCCGATTGGCGACAAGCACAGTTCACCCGATGTATGCAGCGCATACATTCCAGTCAGCCATATCATGCTTACTTTAACGCCGGGCCCGACATTGTCAACCCCATGCGCTATCCACAAATAGCCAAGTGCCAGCAGCAATAACCCCATTGCCATTTTAGTTGGTGAAGAAGGTTCTCTTTTGCCAATAGCCAACCAGAACCATGCAAAGAAAGGTGCGAACAGGACAACGAACGCAGAGTTTAGCGACTGAAACCAACTCGCAGGTATGTCTTCTAAACTAATTGCGCGCTGTCCTGAAGATAGTAGATAGATAATACCCGCAATTACGCCAACCGAAAGAACAGATAACAACCCAAATACTGTTACTCTTAAATTTTTATCGAACTCAGAATAGAGGTTCCTGGCAGCTTTTTTAAAAAGCGTGAACACGTAATATAAAAGCGCTACAGAGATAATGATGATTGGCCAGACTGGTATTTTCAATCCGACATGCCTTTGTGTTTGTTCATCAGCGAAAAACGATAATGAAGCGCCTGCCTGCTCAAATGCTCCCCAGAAAAAAATCACAAAAAAGCACACAACAAATATTACTGCCACTTTCTTTTTTTCTGCCGGAGTCAATGATTTGTCAACAAAAATAATTGTGGGTATAATTACAATACATGCGGTAAGCAAGTAGAAAAGGTAATTGAATTTTGAATCGAGATAAAACAAACCTATCATTACCATTGCCAGTATTGCAAGGCCAGGCACAATAAGCAAAGGTGAGCTAAATGCTTTTGGGGAACTCTTTGGCACTTGTCCCAGCACCTTCAGATCCGGGGAAACCACATATTTCACTTGAAACAATTTTTGTACGATCACGCTGATACACATCCCTATTCCCCCTGCTAAAAAAGCCCACCTGAAATCGGCAGGATCGCTTCTTCGTTGCGCTAAAAATCCGCAAATAAACGGGCCTAACATGCCACCTACATTAATGCCCATGTAAAAAATTGTGTAAGCGGCATCTTTACGGTGATCATCTTTTGGATATAACTGTCCTACCAACGAAGATATATTTGGTTTAAAGAAACCATTGCCTGTAATCATTAATCCCAATCCTGCAAAGAGAAGAAAGGAAGCCACTTGCGGCATTGAATGATAAAATGTGCTGCAAAAGAAAAGTATTATTTCACCAACGGCCATTACCAGCCCGCCTACAATGATCGAACGGCTATTGCCCCAATAACGATCGGCTATATACCCTCCCAATAACGGACTTAAATATACAAGACTAAGATAGCTGCCATATAAATTAGAAGCAAACGGGTGATTGAATAATAGTGCCTGGGTCATGAAATAAATAAGGATAGACCGCATGCCATAGAAGTTGAACCGTTCCCACATTTCTGTAGCGAACAAAATATACAATCCTTTGGGATGGTTTTTTTTAACAAGCTGTTCGCTCATATTATTTGATTTTTGGTGACAGTTATGGTTAGTAAAACGATTGCGTAAAGTACAGAATAAATTAAAATGAAAAACTGTAAATTTTTTTATTGCCATTTATAAAAATCATTTCTGTATATCGGTTTGAAATTGGAATTTCGGGCTTGGATAATTTTCTTGAATAACTGTTTATGAATATACTGTTGTTAGGGTCGGGGGGCAGGGAACACGCTCTTGCATGGAAGCTCAATCAAAGTATCTGGGCTAATCCACTTTATATAGCACCGGGCAATGCAGGCACTTCGCAATGCGGCATCAATGTGGATCTGGATCTGAACGACTTTGATGCGATAGGCAAATTTTGCGAAAACAAGAAAATTGAAATGGTTGTAGTTGGCCCGGAAGATCCACTGGTAAAAGGCCTGTGGGATTATTTCAAATCAAAAACCTCACTTGAGAAGATTTATTTTCTCGGGCCTTCTCAAAAGGGAGCGCAATTGGAAGGCAGCAAAGCTTTTGCAAAAACTTTTATGCTCAGACATGAAATACCTACTGCACACTACAAAGAGTTTACCATTGATAACTATCAGGAAGGCGTAAAATATTTGAAAGAGCATTCTTTGCCAATCGTATTGAAAGCAGATGGGCTTGCGGCAGGCAAAGGCGTTGTTATTTGTCACAATCATGTAGAAGCGATTGCAGAATTTGAACTGATGATCCAGCAATCCAAGTTTGGTGAGGCGAGTAAAAAAGTGGTTGTAGAAGAATTTTTAGATGGTATAGAAGTAAGTGTTTTTGTTCTTACTGATGGGAAAAATTATGTGCTGTTGCCGGAAGCAAAGGATTATAAGCGGATTGGAGAAGGCGACAAGGGGCTGAATACAGGCGGCATGGGCGCGGTAAGCCCCGTGCCTTTTGCAACGCCATCTTTCATGAGCAAAGTAGAAGAACGCATCATCAAACCAACCATCAATGGCTTGCATGAGGATAAGATCGACTACAAGGGATTTGTTTTTATCGGCGTGATAAGTGTGGAAGGCGAACCTTTTGTGATCGAATACAATTGCCGCCTTGGCGATCCCGAAACCGAAGTGATCATACCGAGATTGGAAAATGATCTGGTTGGATTATTCATAAGCACATGCAATCAGGAATTAGACACCGTAAAGATCAGTGTAGATGAGCGCGTTGCCATTACGATTGTTGCAGTGAGCCGCGGTTATCCCGGAGCATATGAAAAAGGATTTGCAATTGATGGTTTAGAAAATGCACGCTCAAAAGATAGCCTGATTTTTCATGCGGGAACGAAATCAGATAAAGAAAAAATACTCACAAATGGCGGCCGTGTTCTGTCTGTCACTTCATTTGCAGAGACGGTATATGAAGCTGTTGAAAAATCAAGGGATGTGCTTGAGAACATTGACTACGATGGTATTTATTACAGAAGAGATATTGGCTACGAATTTTTGTAATACGATACTGGTGAAATAGTTTTTTATTTACCGATTTCATTTATAAGATACTTTATTTTTTGCCATTCGTACAACTTATTTATTGTTCATCCACAAATTTCAGACAAACTTGTCTGCCTGCTTTATTTTTGGACAATGGTTAACGCTGATACTTCTGTTCGTGAGCAGATTATTGAAACGGCCAACAGGTTGTTTTACAATCAGGGTTATAATTTGACTGGTATTAATCAGATTATAGAAGAAGCTGGTGTTGCAAAAGCAAGTCTTTATTATCATTTCCCTTCCAAAGAAGACCTTTGCGTGGAGTATTTAAAGAAACGCTATGAACACTGGTCTGTATTGCTCGGTAAATTTCTAGATGGCATCACAGATCCGGAAGAAAGCATCATCCAATGTTTTAAGTGCCGGGCTCAGTATTTGCTCGACACCAATTACGGAGGATGCAGCTATATCCGTATTGTAGCCGAGATGCCGCAGCGCAGCGAAAAAATAAACCGCCAGGTCATTTTAAATAAAGAAAAACAGCGCAGGTTCTTTACTGACCATGCAAAAAAAATAAAGGGCACAAGTTCTTTGGCTGCTAAAGATTTAGCCAACACGATTTTTCTTTTATTCGATGGGGCTACAATGCAGTGCCAGGTTTACCGGGAGCTTTTGCCACTGAAAGACGCTTTGAAAGCTGTAAAAGCTTTATTATAATTTTTAGAAAAATAAATGCCACAGATTGAAGGAGTATCAATTAAAATATTTTTATTTTTCTGTGTTCATACAAGCAAGCTATGGCAACGCATCAAAAAGTAGGTAGCTTAGCCTAATCAGATAAACTGAATAGCAAAACGATGAAACAATCTTTATTCTCAGGAACTATTTTTTTTATAACAAGTTTGTTTTTTCAAATTGAAATTGCTAATGCACAACAAAACGTGCTTAATTTATCCGATGCCATTAAAACAGGCTTGAATAGTTATCAAAACATCCGGGCAAAAAGAAATTATGTAAATGCATCTGCTGCGCTCCTTCAAAACGCCAAAAACCAATACCTGCCTGACGTTACAGCATCTATCCAGCAGGCTTACGGAACAATCAACGGCCAGTTTGGTGCGATCGGTTCATTTGCAGGCGGAGCAGGCTTGTCCTCATCCGGCCCAACTTACGGAAGCCAAAGCTGGAATGCTGCATTTGGATCTGTATATCTCATCAATACCAATTGGGAATTTATTTCATTCGGAAGGCTGCGATCAAAAATTGATGTTGCCAATAAGCAGTTACTGTTCGATTCAGCAAATCTTACGCAGGAAAAATTTGTGCAGAGCGTAAAAATTGCCGGCGCGTATCTTAACCTTTTGATATCGCAACGCTTTGTGCAAAATGCACAATCGAATGTTGACAGGGCAAGCTTTGTTCAGCAAACAGTGATTGCAAGAACCAAATCAGGATTGAACCCCGGCGTTGATTCTTCTATTGCTAAATCGGATCTTTCCTCGGCGCGCCTCACCTTGATTCAGTCAATCAATAATGAACAACAGCAACGGAATCAGCTATGCCAGCTAATTAATATCGCACCAGATGTTTTGTTTTTAGATAGCAGCTATTTTGCCAACGTACCTGCCGGTTATAATACTTCTTTCCCTGTAGCAAATAATCCACAGGTACAATTTTTTAAAAGCCGTATAGACCAGAGCAGTTCAACAGAAAAATATTTGCAGAAAAGCATCAATCCCGGTTTGAACTTATTCGGCACATTTCAGGGAAAAGCTTCCGGATTTGACTACAACTACACGCCATTGAACTATGGGAATTATTCAAAAAATTATTTCGATGGCATCAACCCCAGCCGTTATAATTATGTTGTAGGCCTTGGCATTGTATGGAATGTGATCAGCCCTGCAAAAATAAAGCAACAGGTAAAGGCGCAACAGTTTGTCACCGCAGCTTACCAGGACGAATACGATCTGATCAGCACACAATTAAAAGATCAGTTATTGCTGAGCGACCAGCAAATTGAAAATAGCATGAAGAGCATCAAAGAAGTGCCTTTTGAATACAAAGCCGCATCTGATGCATATCTGCAGAAAACAGTTTTATATAAAAACGGGCTCACAAATATTGTGGATGTTCAGCAGGCGCTTTACAATCTCAATCGTGCAGAGACAGATATGAGCGTTGCGTACATTAATGTGTGGCAGGCGTTATTGCTGAAAGCAGCGGCATCGGGAGATTTTGATTTGTTTATTAAGCAGGTGAAATAGCGAATAGTGAGTTGTCAACAGTGAGTTTACGTCTCACTAATCACCCTCACAAAAAATATTATCATGGGATTAATCAGATCGGCATTACGTAAACCAATAACCATTCTTGTTCTTGTGGCAGGATTGTTTTTCTTTGGCATCAAGGCGGTAACCACTATCAAGATTGATATTTTCCCCGATATGAATTTGCCGGTGATCTATCTCTCGCATCCTTATGGAGGTTTTACGCCAGACCAGATGGAAGCTTATTTTGGTAAGAGCTATGTGAACCTTTTGTTGTTTGTTTCCGGCGTTAAGAGCATCGAAACACAGAACATTCAGGGACTGACATTAATAAAGATTACTTTTTACGAAGGCACGAACATGGCGCAGGCTGCGGCAGAAGTAACCTCTTACTCCAACCGTGCACAGGCTTCATTCCCGGCAGGTTCGCAGCCCCCTTTTATTATTCGTTTTGATGCCTCGACATTGCCTGTAGGCCAGTTGGTATTGAGCAGTGCTACGCGTTCAAATAATGAGCTGCAGGATATGGCAAACATTTATATCCGCTCTGGTTTTACTTCGGTGCCTGGTTTGGTTTCTTCCGCTCCTTTTGGTGGAAATGCAAGAACTATCGTAATTAAGGCAGACCCTGAATTATTGCGTGCACATAATCTTACAGCGGATCAATTAGTAACCGCGTTAAGGCTCAACAATCAATCAACGCCTGCAGGAAATGTGCGTATAGGCAATTATAATTATTTAGCTCCCGCAAATACTACGATTAAAGCGGTCAAAGATTTTGAAGATATTCCATTGTACACAGGCGGCGTGCAAAATTTATATTTGAAAGATGTAGCTACTGTTGAGGATGGTGCAGATGTAACAGCAGGGTATGTGTTGGTTAATGGCAAGCGTTCCGTTTATCTCCCCATTACAAAGTCTGCTGCAGCTTCCACATGGGAAGTGGTAAAGAATTTAAAAGCTGCGCTTCCGCGTTTTCAAAGTTTGTTGCCGGAGGATGTGAAACTTTCGTTCGACTTCGACCAATCTGTTTATGTTATCAATGCGGTAAAGAGTTTGCTTAGCGAAGGCGCCATCGGCGCAATACTTACAGGATTGATGGTGCTGCTTTTCCTCGGCGATGCCCGTGGTGCATTGATTGTGATCCTCACCATCCCTACTTGCATCATCTCCGCCATATTATTTCTTTCTCTTTTCCATCAAACCATCAATATCATGACGCTGAGCGGGCTTGCGCTTGCTATTGGTATTCTGGTGGATGAATCTACGGTTACTATAGAGAATATTCATCAGCATATGGATATGGGCAAGCCCAAATCGCTTGCGGTATGGGATGCGTGCAAAGAAATCGCTTTTTCCAAATTACTCATCCTGTTTTGCATTCTGGCTGTGTTCGCCCCAGCCTTCAGCATGAATGGCATTCCGGGTTCATTGTTTCTCCCACTTGCATTGGCTATAGCTTTTGCGATGGTCACTTCTTATGTGATGGCGCAAACATTGGTGCCAGTGCTTTCAAACTGGTTAATGAAAGAAGAGCATAGCAATGGGGAAAATCTTGCAAAAAAAACGGATGATGAGATATTCAGGGAATCGGGGATTTCTCCAGCTTCGGAAAAAGACATGTATGCGCAGCATGAGCTGTTGGTTGAAAAAGAAGAAGCAAAAGGAAATGAAAAATTAAAAGGGTTTGAAAAAATACGAGCAAGGTTTATCGGATTCTTAAAAAGAACAATGCCGTATCGTATGCCGATTGTTATTACATATATTATCGGCTCATTATTGCTTGCATTCTTTTTGATTAATCATATTGGCCGCGATGTATTGCCAAAGTCAAATTCGGGGCAGTTCCAGGTGAGGCTGGGAGCACCGGATGGCACGCGAATCGAAAAAACGGAGTTGGTTACGCTCAAGGCGATTGATGTAATAGATAGCCTCGTTGGAAAGAAAAATGTTGGTATCACCTCAGCAATGGTTGGCATGCACGGATCACAATTTTCAACCAACCCAATTTATCTTTTTATGCCAGGTCCCCAAGAAGCGGTGCTGCAGGTGGAATTGAAAGAAGGGTATAAGACAGACATGGATGAGCTGAAAGACCGTTTCCGTAAGGCAATGAAAAATGTTCTGCCCGATGTGAGCGTGTCATTCGAACCAATTGAATTGACTGATAAAATTTTGAGCCAGGGCTCTCCCACACCTATCGAAATAAAAGTATTGAGCAAGAACAAGCCACAGAATGAAGTATATGCGCATAAAATTGTGAGTGCACTGAAGCAGATTTCTTATCTGCGCGATGTGCAGATACGGCAATCTATCAAATACCCGACAGTCAATATTGATATTGACCGTGTGAAGGCAGCGCAGCTTGGTGTCACTCCCGAACAGATTTCGCGATCACTGACAGCCTCCACCTCTTCATCAAGGTTCACCGAAAAAAATAACTGGATAGATTTAAAACAAGGGCTTAATTACTTAGTGCAGGTTGAGGTCCCAGAAAATAAAATGACCGGCATAAGCGATATTGGCGAAACACCCGTGCTGCCCAATACTGCCCGCCCTGTATTGAGTGATCTGGCTACAATAACGCCATCAACTATGTATGGGGAAGACGATGATATTGGTGCAACGCCTGTGCTGTCGGTTACTGCCAATTTATATAAAATGGATTTGGGAACTGCTACAAAAGATGTTGATGAAGCAATCAAAAAATTAGGGAAGCTGCCACGTGGATTGTTTGTAGAGACAAGAGGGTTAAGCCCGGTGCTGACAGACACTTTGGATAACCTGCAATCGGGATTGCTTGTTGCCATCGTTGTTATTTTCTTAATGCTTGCAGCAAACTTTCAATCTTTCAAAGTTTCACTTGTTGTGCTTTGCACTGCGCCGGCAGTTTTGGTCGGCTCTTTGCTTATATTGATATTAACCAATTCAACTCTCAACTTGCAATCGTATATGGGAATGATCATGTCAGTAGGTGTTTCTATTTCCAATGCTGTATTGCTGGTAACGAATGCTGAACATTTGCGCATTCAAAATGGAGGCAACGCAATGAAAGCAGCGATTGATGCAGCATCTGTGCGCATACGTCCCATATTGATGACAAGTGTGGCCATGGTTGTTGGCATGATACCAATGGCATCTGGCTTAGGCGAAGCAGGCGATCAGGCTGCGCCATTGGGCCGCGCAGTGATTGGCGGTTTGATTGCATCTACATTTGCCGCATTATTTATGTTGCCATTGGTATTTACCTGGGTGCAAAAGAAAACAACCATAGAATCTGTATCGCTTGACCCTGAAGACAAAGAAAGCAAACACTATATTTCCTCATTGTATGAACAAAATAAAAAATAATATTATCAGAAACGTTTTTGTCTTTTGCTTCATCGCTGTTGCAATCATTTCTTTTGTTGCCTGTTCATCTTCTTCAAAAAAAGAAAATGAAGATGTAGCGAAAGATGAAACTCCCGTGCACGAGACATTTTCTCTTTTAAAAGGAAAGCTTACATCAACACTTCAAACACCCGGGGAATTGATTGCGTTCCAGCAGGTGGATATTTATGCTAAAGTGAACAGCTTTGTAAAAAAACTATATGCAGATGTAGGCTCGCAGGTAAACCAAGGACAATTGTTGGCTGTGCTGGAAGCGCCTGAAATCACATCGCAATTAGCTGCCGCAGAATCAAGAGTAAAATCGCAGGAGGCATCTTATGTATCAAGCAAAGCGACTTATGACAGGCTATACCAAACCAGCCAAACGCCTGGTACCATTGCACAAAATGATCTGGAGGTGGCATTGGCAAAACAAAATTCTGATCTGGCATTATTAGAATCTGCGAAAGCGGGGTATAAGGAAGTTGCTGAGACGAGGAATTATCTCGAAATACATGCGCCGTTTTCAGGTGTGATCAGCATGCGCAATGTGAATCCCGGGGCGTACGTCGGGCCATCGGGCAAGGGCTCCGATTTGCCCATATTCGTTTTGCAGGAACAAAAAAAATTAAGGCTAGTCATATCCGTTCCCGAGGCATATACAGATTTTATCAATAAAAAAGGCGAGGTGAAGTTCACGGTGAAGGCATTGCCCAATCAGGTCTTTGCGGCGAAAGTCTCAAGGCTTGCCGGAGCGGTCGGAGATCGTCTTCGCTCCGAAAGAGTGGAGATGGATGTGTATAATGATAATAAAAAATTGTTGCCTGGCATGGCTGCAGAAGTGATGCTTCCGTTGCCTGCGATGGACAGCAGTTTTGTAGTGCCTAAATCTGCAGTGGTCAATTCCACCATCAAGCCATTTGTGATAAGAGTGCTGAACAATAAAGCGCAATGGATAAACGTGCAGACCGGCAGAACTGCAGATGATAAGGAAGAAATTTACGGGCAGCTTTCTCCAGGCGATCAGTTGATAAAAATTGCAACAGAGGAGATAAGAGATGGGGCAGATGTAAAAACAGCTCTGAAGAATTAATTATTTCACACAACGAGACAGCGGATACAAAGGGCACAAAGTGGAGTATTGTATCCGCTGTCACTTCGTTGCCTTTGTTTCGTTGTGTGAAACAAACATTAATTTGCAGAAACTTTTTCCATGCCATCTGAGATTCATTACGGCAATTATTTGCAATTAGATAAAATCCTGCAAGCGCAATTTCCCGAAAGCGACAAATTAAAACGGCATGCGCACGATGAAATGCTTTTCATCATCATTCATCAAACCTACGAATTATGGTTCAAGCAATTGTTGCATGAAGTAAGTTCTGTGAACGAGATTATGCATAAGCCTTCTCTGAATGATAACTCGCCTGAACTGCAAACTGTGGTACACCGCTTATCAAGATGCGTAACGATTTTGAAATTGCTCGTGCAGCAGATTGATGTAATGGAAACGATGGAGCCGATGGATTTTTTAGATTTCCGTGATATGCTCAGGCCTGCATCTGGTTTTCAAAGCTGGCAGTTCAAATTGCTGGAAGCCAGTCTGGGATTGAAATACAGGCAAAGGCATGGTCAGGACTATTACATCTCACAGTTAAATCAGGAAGAAATAAATCTGATTAAAAAAGCAGAAAGAGAAAAATCTTTGCTTGAATTAATAAATGCATGGCTTGAGAGAATGCCTTTTTTTGATGAAACAGAAAACTGGAAAAATTTTAAGCATGATGCAGATGAAAAAGGACTGCATTCATTTTGGTCTGAGTATAAAAAATGTTATAGCGAAAGTTTAGCAGATCCAGAAAAAGCAAACGCAAATTTATTTGATGATGTATTCATAAAAATCAACCAACAACCATCGATCAACGAACATCGCTCGTTGTCAACTACTGCAAGCCGATCTGCATTATTCATTATGCTTTACCGCGGTTATCCCGTGCTTCAATTGCCTTTTCAACTATTGAATCAGGTGCTTGAAATTGATGAGCAGCTCAGCACCTGGCGCTACCGCCACATGAACATGGTACACCGCACCATCGGCACACGCATTGGTACTGGCGGAAGCACAGGGAAAAACTACTTAAAATCTGCGCTGGACAAGCATTATATTTTCAAGGATATTGCACAGCTCACCAGTTTTTTGATTGAGAGAAAAAAGCTGCCGCAGCTAAGCAATGAAATGGAAAGGAGATTGGGGTTTATGCATTGATAAAATTGTTAGAAAAATCTCGCTTCTTTTTCAATTTTTCTGAATGGTATTGAGAAAAAATTATCAACATTTTTATTGAAGTCATCTTTATAAACAACGGGTGTGCTATGCCCCGAGTTTGGCAATATCCATAAATCGGCATTCGGGATGTTTTGAAAAATCAATAATGTGTGCGATGGTTTGATGACATCATGGTCGCCACCAATGACCAGCGTTGGGATTTTTATTTTGTTTAAATCTCTGATTGGGATATGCGGCTGGGCGGCTAATAATTGAACCAATTTCCATTCATTTTTTTCTTGCGGGGTTTTAACAGCTTTGTTCTTTAGCGCTGTGTAAGATGGCATTACCACATCCCAAATCTCCTGCGGCACAGCAGTTGTGTCCGGAACAATGTTAGCACCTGTTATGGCAAGCTTTTTCACTTTCTCAGGATGACGGATAGCTAGCAACAATCCTTCGATGCCACCATCGCTCCATCCAATCACAAATGCCGAATCAACTTTCAAAGCACTTAATAGCGCACCATAATCATCGGCCATCATTTCATAAGAAAGCGAATCGCCATCATCCTTCGATTTTCCCTGTGCTCTGCTATCGGCAATGATCACTTTGTATTTTTTTGAGAAATAAGGAATCTGATAAATGAAATTATTTATCGAACCGCCGTTGCCATGAATGATGAGCAAAGGCTGGCCTTCGCCATAAATTTCGCAATACATTTTAAAGCCACGGATATCATAAAATTTACCTGTGGCAGGATTACTACCGTATGGAACTTTACCATTTTTCAGTTGGTCTTCAAAATCTTTTCTTACCTGAGCCATATCCTGGGAATAAAGGAACGAATGGAAAAAGAAAAAGGTAACAATGGATAGTAAAAGCTTTCTCATAAAATTATTAATTGTGAATAAAACAGAATAAAATATAAATATAGAAAATTCTGTAGTCAGCCTTCGATAAAACCTAATAAGCATTGTTACGGGATTTAGATACAAATCAATTTAAAAGATAAGATAATAAGCAATACAATCAAAAGATTGTCGTTGTTAAGTCGTTCCTGACCTGCTTTTTGAAAAAGTTTGAGACTTAACAGAATGCCAAAAGGCTTTCGGCAGAAATGCTACTTTGTTAATTCGGATTATTTACATCAATTTTGCAGGCATTACTTAAAATCTGACTTTCCACAAAATGGGCTTATTCAACTTTCTCACGCAAGAAATCGCAATGGACCTGGGTACTGCGAATACCCTCATTATACACGATGATGAAATAGTGGTGAACGAGCCGAGCATTGTAGCGCTTGACCGAAACAATCCCAAAACCGTTCTTGCCGTTGGCAAACGCGCACTGATGATGCATGAAAAAACTCATGAAAGCATTAGAACAGTCCGGCCTCTGAAAGACGGCGTGATCGCTGATTTCAATGCAGCCGAACTGATGATCAGAGAGATGATCAAAATGATTTACCCTAAAAAGCCGCTTTTCCCGCCAAGCTGGCGTATGATGATATGCATTCCTTCAAGCATCACAGAAGTGGAGAAACGTGCTGTTCGGGATAGTGCTGAACAAGCTGGTGCTAAAGAAGTGTATCTGATTCATGAACCAATGGCTGCTGCGCTTGGCATTGGAATAGATGTGGAAGAGCCTGTTGGCAATATGATCATTGATATTGGTGGCGGAACAACAGGGATCACTGTCATTGCATTGGCGGGTATTGTTTGCGATCAGTCCATCCGTATTGCCGGCGATGAGTTCACCGCAGATATCATGGAAGCGTTGCGCAGATATCACAGCTTACTGATTGGTGAGCGCACTGCAGAGCAGATCAAGATACAGGTTGGTGCAGCAATGAAAGATCTGGAGAACCCACCGGATGATTTTCCGGTTAATGGCCGCGACCTCGTTACCGGTATCCCAAAACAGATTATGGTAAGCTGTCAGGAAATCGCAGAGGCTCTGGATAAAAGCATTTTCAAAATAGAAGAAGCTATATTAAAGGCTCTGGAAACAACACCACCGGAACTGGCAGGGGATATTTATCGTCGTGGTCTGTACCTCACGGGAGGCGGCGCTTTGCTGCGAGGCCTTGATAAACGCCTGAGCCAGAAAATCAAACTGCCGGTACATATTGCTGATGACCCATTAAAAAGCGTGGTGCGGGGCACAGGTATTTCTTTAAAAAATTATGACAGGTATCCGTTTGTGATGCGTTAAAATAATTTAAGGTTTAGAGGTGAAGGCATAAGTCTTCAACCTCAAATCTTATACTTTAAATCCCGATTCAGTGCGTAATGTTTTTCTCTTCATCAGAAGGTATTTCAATTTTCTTTTCTTCCTGGTGTTGCAGATTGTTTCACTTTCATTTCTTGTGCGCTATAATAAATTCCATCAGGCTGCTTTTATGGGAGTCGCGGGTGAATTGACGGGAAGATTCAACGAAAAGTATAACGGTGTTGAATATTACTTTCGCCTTAAAAGCACCAACGAAGCACTTGTAAAGGAAAATGAGCGCCTTCATCAGCAACTCAAGGATAATTACCAGGGGCCAGGCCAATTGAACAAAATCGTGGCAGATACCTTTATGATTGACTCGGTGAGAAAAATACAAAAATTTATTTTCAGAGAGGCAAAAGTGGTGAACAGTTCAGTTGCTTTACAAACGAATTTCCTTACCATACATCGGGGTTCCGGCCAGCAGGTCAGGACAAATATGGGCGTTATCAGTCCGGAAGGTATCGTAGGCACAGTGGTAAGCACCAGCCAGAATTTTGCTGTCGTAATGACCATGCTGCACCGTCAGTACACTGTCGTGGTGAAATTAAAAAATGGTGGTGAAAGAGGCAAGGTAGAATGGGACGGTGTCAATCCTTCATATGTGACGTTAAGGGATATTCCTAAAAGTGCAAAAGTGAATAAAGGGGATAGTATTGTCACAAGTGAAACTTCTTCCCTGTTCCCGCCAGGTATTTTAGTAGGCACAGTATATGAACTAGTAGAAGATAAGAGCAGTAATTTTTATACCGTTAAAGTGAAAACGGCTACCAACTTTTATAATGTAGAATATGTTTACGTGATTGACAATATCCAGTATGATGAGCAAAAAAATTTAGAAGATTCAACCCGCAAAAAAATTCAATGAGCGAACTGTTGAAAAATATCCTTCGCTTTGCGTTGTTTCTGTTTGTGCAGGTTTTTGTGCTTTTCAAAATACCGCCGCTCCATCGGTTCATCGTACCTTATTTATATTTTCTTTTTATTCTCTGGCTTCCATTCAATTTGCCCAGGTTCTGGCTCACTGCCATTGGCTTTTTTTACGGCCTGACGCTTGATTATTTTACGAGCACTCCCGGATTGCACGCTGCTGCATGCACGCTGATTGCCTATGTGCGCCCGTTCATTATTAATTTGCTTATTTCACAGGAAGGTTCCGATAAAAATTATGCTTCCCCATCTATAACGAGCATGGGGTGGGCTCCATATGCCACGTATGTTTTGGTGTGCACTTTGCTGCACAATGCATTTCTGATTTTTTTGGAATGGATGAGTTTTGGGTCTTTTCTATTCTTTGCCGGTAAAGTGATCGCTACTTCTGGTATCAGCCTGCTACTGATTCTGCTGACAGAACTGTTATTTTTCCGGAAAGAGCAGTTCCGGACAAATACAGCCTGAGTAAAGAAATTGCTACTGTTATAAAATCTTTTCGCTTTTTACTATGAAGCACAAGGCAGCAGTTATATCTTTACGCATCATTTTACAAAGCAAAACAACGTTGTAAATCGTACACTTTACATGCCTGTATTCAATCAATCGCGCAGCAATATTATCCGCCTCATATTTGGGGTCATGTTCCTGATCATTGTTGCACAATTATTCAATCTGCAGATTTTTTCAAGCAAGTATAAAGCGCTGGCGCAGCAAAATGCTTTGTTCCCCAAGCGCATTTACCCAAACCGCGGCATTATTTTCGACCGCCATGGAAAAGCTATTTTGAATAATGCCATTTTATATGACCTCATGGTCACGCCATCGCAGGTGAAAAATATTGATACGGCTTATTTCTGTCAGATCATGGGGATCGATACTGCAGAGTTCCGAGACAGGATTTTAGATGCGAAGTTCAAGAACGGCCCTTTTCGCCCGACCATATTTGAAGACTTATTGCCACCTGATCTTTATGCAAAGCTGGAAGAAAATATTTGGAAATTCTCAGGTTTCAACCTACAGGAAAGACCAGTAAGGGTTTATCCATTCGATGCAGCAGCCCATATCATGGGCTATGTGGGCGAAGTGGATTCTGCCGTCATGAAAAGATCAAGCGGCTATCAGTTGGGCGATTATGTTGGCCGCACAGGCCTTGAACAATATTATGAGAAACAACTCATGGGCCAGCGTGGCATTGAATTCTGGATAAAGGATAATAAGAACCGCCTCGTTGGCCATTATGAAAATAAAACACTGGATACTCCTGCCGTTGCAGGCAAGAATTTACGCACATATATTGACGTTAACCTGCAGCAGTTTGCAGAAAGGCTGCTTGCAAATAAAGTAGGTGCGATTGTGGCTATTGAACCCAAAACGGGCGGTATCATTGCCATGGCATCCAGCCCGGATTTTGACCCAAACTCATTGACAGGGCCTGACAAGCAAAAAAACTATGGAAAACTTCAGCTTGATGTATCTGCCCCATTGTTTAATCGCGCTATAAAAGGCCAATATCAACCAGGGTCTACTTATAAGCCTTTAGCTGCTCTCATCGGATTAGATGAAAGAGTGATTACACCTGCCAGTGGTTATGACTGCCGCGGTTATTATTATGCATGCAGCCATCCGGTGAAATGTGATGAAAAAAACATCGGTCATGCTGCTAATCTGCGGTTAGCTATCGCGCATTCCTGTAATTCTTTTTTTTGCCAGACATTCAGGCAAACAATCGATAATCCTGAATTCCATAGCCCGCGCAAGGGATTGATGAAATGGAAAGAATATGTGAACGCATTTGGTCTCGGGCATCGTCTTGGTGTTGACCTGCCAAGCGAAGACCTCGGTAACATTCCGGATACTTCTACTTATGACAAACTATACAACAGGAGCTGGAATTCCTGCACTATGGTTACTATGGGCATCGGCCAGGATCAGATGTCTGTAACTCCTTTGCAAATGGCTAATGCAATATGCATCGTTGCTAACAAAGGATATTTTTATACGCCGCATTTTGTTGAGAAAGTAGATGGCGAATCCCCTGAGGATACATTGCTAAGGCGATTTAAAGTAAAGCATGAGGTACTCACACATATAACTGATGATGTTTATGAAGTAGTGATCAGCGGCATGCAGGATGTTTCGGAAATTGGAACAGCAAAGGCTGTTCGGATCCCAGGAATCAACATGTGCGCAAAGACAGGTACGGCAGAAAACTATCTTTCTATCGAGCACAAGCGCACTAAGCTTAAGAATAATGCGATGTTCGTTTGCTTTGCGCCACGCGAAAACCCAAAAATAGCCATTGCGGTAGTTGTCCAGAATGCAGGCTATGGTGCCGCATGGGCAGCACCAATCGGTTCTTTGCTGGTAGAGAAATATCTGAACGACACACTTCGTGATGTAAGCGCTAAAAAAGCGGAAGAAATTGCCAATACAGATTTGCTTCCTAAATATTTAGTGAGATTGCAATTCGTTGCAGATTCGACACGTGCAGCAAACCGTGCCTTGCAAACGCATGACAGCAGCAGCCTGATGAAATACATCATCCCTTCATCAAGAAAGATGTTATTGGACACATTCAAAAAAAACAACAACGTATCTGTGAACCTCAAAAGCCCGATGATAAAGCAGAAGAATATTATTAAAATCAATAAAGCAGACTCTGCCCAATAAAATGAACCAACGTAACCCTGCAATATCAAAAGGAGTTGATTGGACATTGGTATGGATATGGGCCATACTTTGCTGTATTGGCATATCATGCATTTTCGCTGCAACATACAGAGATACCGATAATGTTTTGCAGAGCTTCATTTCATTGAAAACGGATTATAGCCGGGAACTGCTTTACTTTATCATGGGCGGTATAGTAGGCGTTTTTATATTGCTTACAGACAGCAAATTTTTTACTGCTACCGCAAACCTTGGTTATGCGTTCGGGATTTTATTATTGCTCCTGGTATTTCCTTTTCACTCACGTGTTAAAGGAACAGAGTCTATCATCAGATTTGGCAACGCTTTCCAGTTGCAGCCTGCGGAACTTTGCACTATTTTCGTAAATCTTTCCCTCGCAAAATATCTGTCCAGGATAGAGACGGATTTTTATAAAACACGTTCTCAGCTTATAGCTGCATCTATTGCATTGGTGCCTGCAATGCTTTCCATACTGCAAAAAGAGACAGGTCTTGCACTGGTGTATTTCTCTTTTTTTCTTGTTATGTTCAGAGAAGGGCTTCCAGCTTCGGTTCTTATCATCGGGTTTTCGTTTGCAGTTTTAGTTGTAGCCACACTTTTGCTGGATCCTAACACTCTTGCGCTTATCTTAACGGCAATTGCAGGTATTGCCATTTATATTTTGCGAAGGCAGATTAAAAAATTCCGAAGCACACTTTTTTTAATAGTCGGTATTTGGTTCGTGTGCGTAGGCATACAAAGATTTGTTGTTCCCTTTATTTTTGACCATGTATTCAAAGCCTATCAGGTAAAACGCATTTACGATGCAATTGGAAAAGACTATGTCCCCAAAAATGAAGAAGCTGCCCTCGAAATCGAGCAAAAAAATGCAGGTAAAAAAAAGGACAACAACTACAACGTTAAGCAAAGCAAGATTGCAATTGGAAGCGGTAGTGTGCTCGGCAAAGGATTGCTGAAAGGCACGCAAACGCGGTACGAGTTTGTTCCGGAACAAAGCACAGATTTTATTTTCTGCACTGTTGGAGAAGGCTTTGGCTTTGTGGGTAGCGCAATATTTTTGGGTATTTATTTAGTGCTGTTGCTGCGTATCGTGGCCATTGCCGAGCGACAGCGAAGTGTCTTCAGCAGGTGCTACGCCTATGGTGTTGCATCGGTATACTTTTTTCATATTTCAGTAAATGTTTGTATGACGATCGGGCTTGCGCCTGTTGTCGGGATACCGCTGCCATTCATGAGCTATGGAGGTACCTCACTGTTAACGTTTACCATCATGCTATTTATTCTCATAAGGCTTGATGCTGACAGGCAGATGGTGCTAAGATAAAGTCGAAGGTTACGTGGTGGTAGCCGGAAAAGAGATTTAGAAATAGCAGTTGAAAATTCTTCCGAATCCTTCTTTTCTGCCTTCGGCACTCCAGACTTCTTATAAAATTTAATTATGAAAATTATTCCACTTTCCGAAGGAGCATTTACAGTTGGAAAAACAAAAAGATTTATTCCCTTTAATAAACTTCATGATGAGCTTCAGGAAAGGGAGACAGGCAGTCTGCTCGTGGAAGTTCAGCCATTTGCGCTGGTTACCTCAGAAGATATTCTGGTGTTAGATACAGGATTAGGATTTGAAAATAATGGAGTCCTTCAAATCCATCAAAACCTGATAGACGCAGGCATCGATCCATTAAAAGTAACCAAGGTGCTGATGAGCCATTTGCATAAAGATCATTCAGGCGGTATCAGTAAAATAAATCATTTATCTGGAAAACAAGAGCTGGCGTTCGCTAATGCGAAATATTACATTCAAAAGCGAGAGCTGAGATTTGCTTTCGAGAAAGGGCCTTCCTCTTACATCACGGAAGATTTAGCATGTTTAAAAGATAACCCGCAAGTAGTTTTATTGGATGGCAATGGCGTGATTGATGGCTATATAAAATATGAGTTGACTGGTGCTCATTGCCCGTATCATCAGGTTTTCTGGATAGTTGATGGTGGTGAAAATGTTTTTTACGGAGGTGATGTTGCTCCTCAATTACAACAAATGAAAAGCAGGTTTGTGGCAAAATATGATTACGATGGTAAAAAAAGCATGGAATTTCGAAAGCGATGGTGGGAACAAGGGCAAGAAGAGAAATGGATATTTTTATTTTATCACGACATTAAAACACCTTATTATCCCAATTCATGAAGGCTTAAGGTTGACTTCAACTTTTGTTTTTTTCAGTCATGCTAAATATCAATTACCCATTATTGCGAGAAGATGATATAAAAAAGGCCTGCCCTTGAAAGAGCTGGCCGTTGCTAACCTATGAAAAACACCTAATTCAAATATCGTTGATGGCTTATTGCCAACTCAAATTAATCGGTAAAAAGGCAAAATGTAAGGGCTTATTTATTGTCTTAAAAGCGGGCGTCTCTGTTGTTGCATTCTCATGTTTCTTCTTTGCATTACTTCTCTTTGCACAAATGCGCCAAATTCTTTTTCGCTACGGAAAAACTGATCTACCCGTTGCGGAGAAAGTGCCTTGGCAAATTCACCATTATATTTCTTTCGTATATTGAGTACTTTTTCCTCGGTAGCAATTTCTTCTTCTTTATTTTGAATTGCATCCATGCGCACCTTTCTTATTTCTCCTGAATATTGATTGTAAACAGGCCAGAATTTCTGAGCTTCTTCAGGTGTCAGGTTCAGCCTCTTTGTAATAAATGCAATCTTCAATGCTTCCAGCCTGCTGCCATCGGGTTTCTGGTTATTATCGTTATCCTGAGCAAGCACTGTAAGGCTTAACCAGCAAATTATTCCGTATATCAATCCAAGCTTTTTCATTTTATTTAGTTCGTTGTCAATTCTTTTGTGCCGTAATTGTCGTTCACGTATTGCTGCAATTCATTGTCAGAAACATCAGCCAGCATATCATCCGCGTCATTGTCATTCAAATCCAGCGAAGCAATACTATTGGCCGAATCTACCATCTGGACATTGTGGCTTTGCATATAACTCAGGATATCTTCATCATTTGTATTGTGCAGGCTATCTGCTAACTGGTTGTCGTCAATTTTTGAATAAGCAAATGATTTAGGGTTGAATTTATTATTAAAGATAAACAATGTGCTTGTTGCAATAACCCCAATGACAGCAGCAGCAGCACCATAGCGCAGCCAGTTTTTCTTTTTATTAAAAGAAATAACTTTTGCCTGCTGAGAGCTTTTTATTTTATCAAGGACTGTGTGGGGCAGGTCTTCAAAATACCCTTCAGGAGCTTTGTAAACATGAATGTCTTTCAGCTCATTCATTAACGGTGAAGGATTCTCAAGCTCATCGTTCACAAACTCAACAGCCTTTGCGCCAGATATTGCATTATTCGACAGCTCCGAAAAATAGTCATCAGGAATGCTGAATGGCGATTTCCTGCTTAACTGATTTAATAATGGCGAAAGGGTTTCTAATTCTTCTAAAAAAGTATTGGCTTCTTCTGCCTTGATGCGGTTGATCAATGTTTTCGAAAATTTTTCAAAATAGCCATCCGGAGTGCTGTAAAGGTTTTGCTTGCCAATGGTGTACAATATGGAAGAAATGTCTTTCAGTTCTTCTGCAAAAGCATTCGTTTCTTTTTCTTTTATTTTATTGACTAATTTTTGTGCAAATGTTTCGAAATAGCCATCAGGCACATGGAAAGGAACATGCTTATCGGATTTATTTATTAATTCAGACAAAGCGTCCGACTGGTTTATAAAGACCTCGGCCTGACTGAACATGACCCGTTCCATAACCTTATTAGCTAAACTTTCAAAATACCCTTCAGGCATTTTATAAACATTTTCGCTGCTAATTTGAGCTATAATGGGGCTGATTTCCCTTACTTCATCTGATATTTCTGCTCTGTTTCGCACGTATTAAAGACTGATTTTGTTAATGGAGGTTTAACGATTCAGAATATAATCCTCAATTTTTTTCACGGCGTGATGGTAAGATGCTTTCAGCGCTCCTTCCGAAGTTTCAAGCACACGGCTCATTTCTTCATAAGGCATCTCATCGTAATATCGCAGGCTGAACACAGCCCGTTGTTTCTCAGGCAATTGCTGAATGGCAAGCTGTAGCTTCCATTCCAGTTTATTGGCATCAAAATTACTATCGGCTTTGATTTTGTTGCTGAGCCCGTTTTCTACATCGCCCAAAGAAACCGTGCTCTTCTTTTTCTGCTGCTCCAGAAAAGTAAGGCATTCATTGGTAGCAATGCGGTAAAGCCAGGTGTATAATTGAGCATCTTCCCTGAAATTCTGCAAGCCATTCCACACGCGGATAAAAACATTCTGCAGCACATCGTTAGCATCTTCATGCTCCACGACCATGCGCCGGATATGCCAGTACAATTTTTCCTGATATTTTTTAATGATCGCAGTAAATGCTTTTTCTTTCGTAGCAGATTCCCTAAACTGTATCAACAATTCCGCATCGGTGGTGGTGACCGCCATAAGGTTAGCCATTTTGTTTAACAAGATTGAAATTAGACAAAAATCAGATACGCAGGTTTAAAACGCCAGCTTGTTTGAAATATAATACCCATAATAAATTATAGGATTTTCTTTTGCTGTTGGCATGCTTATATGCCCGCTCTGGAACTTAAAGAGCCCGAGAGGAATGCCTATCTTTTTTTCGGCATCACTTTTTCTGCTGCAGCGATTATATGGCTTGAAGTGAGGCCATATTTTTCAAGTAGCTGATCTGGAGTGCCACTTTCTCCAAACGTATCATTAGTGCCAACATATTCGATAGGTATTGGAAAGTTTTTTGCAGCGATCTGCGCAATTGCATCCCCCAGACCACCTATCACATTGTGTTCTTCAGCAGTCACTGCGCATTTGGTCTTGGTAATAGATCTGATCACCGCTTCTTTATCAATCGGCTTGATTGTATGAATGTTTATAACTTCAACAGATATGCCTCTTTCCTGCAAAATGATCCCAGCTTCTATCGCTTTCCAAACCAAGTGGCCGCAAGCAAAAATTGTTACGTCTGTTCCTTCTGAAAATATTTGGGCCTTGCCAATCTCAAAAGGCAAATCAGATGTGAATATTGGCCAGACAGGCCTGCCAAAACGCAGGTAAACCGGGCCTTCGTAATCAGCAATCGCCAGGGCCGCAGCCTTTGTCTGGCTGTAATCACATGGAACGATGACAGTCATTCCCGGCAGCATTTTCATCAGACCAATATCTTCTAAAATCTGATGCGTTGCACCATCTTCGCCCAAAGTAAGCCCAGCATGAGATGCGCAGATTTTTACATTCTTGCCGGAATAAGCAACAGACTGCCGGATCTGATCATATACGCGACCGGTGGAAAAATTGGCAAATGTGGTAGTGTATGGAATTTTCCCGCCAATGGTCATGCCAGCCGCAACGCCAATCATATTGGCTTCGCCAATGCCACATTGGAAAAAACGTTCAGGGAATTCTTTAATGAATTGCTGCAATTTTAAAGAACCGGCCAAATCAGCGGTAAGCGCCACCACATCCGGGTTCTTTCTTGCTGCTTCCACGATGCCATCGCCAAAACCGCTTCTCGTATCTTTCTTGCCCGTTACCTGAATATCTTTTAACATGAAATGGTTATTAAGATGAATTTACTGACTGATAAACCCCAAGTGCAAAAGTATAGTAACAATTTCACACAAAGAAACTAAGACTGCAAGCAGAAAAGCGTTGTTGGCTTTATATTCATTGTTCCCGTTGCGTGAAAAAAAGCTAATTCAGCTCCGAAAATTTTGCATTGTAAAATTTCTCATCCAGCTTCAGCTTCTGCTCCCATTTCCATGCAGTGGACATCATTTCTTCGAGAGAAAATTTCGGCTCCCAGCCCAATTGCGTTCTTGCAAGAATGTTATTGGCATAAATAGCCACCACATCGCCCGGCCGGCGAGGCCCAATGATGTAATTCAAATCAGTACCGCTTACTTTTTCAAAAGCTTTGATTGCTTCCAACACTGTAACACCATTTCCACTGCCAAGGTTAAACACTTCGCATTTGAGGTCGCTTTTTTTATTGATGAGATATTCCAGACCGAGAGTGTGCGCATGTGCGATATCGCAAACATGAATATAGTCGCGTATGCAAGAGCCGTCTCTTGTAGGATAATCGTTGCCGTGAACTTCCATTTTGGATAGCTTGCCAATAGCAGTTTGTGTGATGGCCGGAACAAGATTAGCTGGCCTTCCGATGGGTAATTCCCCTATCAGGATGCTCGGGTGCGCTCCAACCGGATTGAAATATCTTAACAAGATACATTTGCTGTCTGCCGCTTTTGAAAATTCATTGATAATCTGCTCGCCCATCTGTTTGGTATAGCCATAAGGCGACTCAGCCGGTTTCGGTGGCGTTTTTTCCGTTACAGGTATTTCGTTCGGATTGCCATACACTGTGCATGAAGAAGAGAAAACAAAATGCGGGATATTAAACTCCTGTACGCATTTAAGCAAATTGATCAGAGATACGAGATTGTTCTCAAAATACATCAAGGGTTGCTCTACCGATTCCCCGACAGCCTTATAGGCTGCAAAATGAATGATGCCCGATATATCGTCATTCTCCTGGAAGATGGCAAAGGTGTCATCAAAATTGCAGAGGTCAACTTTATAATTCTTGATTTTTTTTCCGGTTATTTTTTCAACCCCTTCCATGATGCGGGGATTGGACCGGGAATTGTTATCAACCGAGATCACATCAAAACCATTCTCCACAAGATCAACAATAGTATGAGAGCCTATATACCCGCAGCCTCCGGTAACAAGAATTTTTTTCATCAACAGGTATTTATTTTTTAAAGTTATTAATTGATTATGTTCAATAAATATTCGCCGTAGCCGCTTTTCATCAATGGTTTTGCCATTGCTTCTATCTGTTGCTTTGTGATGAAACCCTTGCGGTAAGCGATCTCCTCGATGCAGGCAATTTTTATTCCCTGCCGCTGCTCGATCACCTGCACAAACTGTGATGCCTGCATCAGTGAATCGAAAGTGCCCGTATCCAGCCAGGCTGTGCCGCGGTCCATGATAGACACTTTCAGTTTCCCTCTTTTCAAATACTCTTTATTCACGTCTGTGATTTCGTATTCTCCACGTGGGGATGGCTGCAGATTCTTAGCGATGCTGACCACTTCGTTATCGTAAAAATATAATCCAGGCACTGCATAGTTGCTTTTAGGTTTCGCCGGTTTTTCTTCAATAGAAATTGCCCTCATTTCTCCGTCAAATTCCACTACGCCATAGCGTTCAGGGTCGCTCACATGATATGCATATACGATACCGCCATCTGGCTGCGTATTTTTTTCTAGCTGCTTGCCAAGGCCTGAGCCATAAAAGATATTATCTCCTAGTACCAAGGCAACGTAATCCTTCCCTATAAATTGTTCTCCAATCACAAAAGCCTGTGCAAGGCCATTTGGTTTGGGCTGTTCTTCATAAAACAATTTCAATCCGAACTGAGACCCGTCGCCAAATAGTTTTTTAAAAAGAGGCAGGTCATGTGGAGTAGATATAATGAGGATCTCATGGATGCCTGCCATCATCAATGTGGATAGCGGATAATATATCATTGGCTTATCATACACTGGCATGATTTGTTTGCTGATTGCGTATGTGATCGGGTGAAGCCTGGTTCCCGATCCGCCTGCGAGTATAATACCTTTCATAAAATGATTTAAACGGCAGGCAAAGTAGCAAACATTGGCGAATAATTAATAAAAAAGCAGGATAAGCAACCCTGTCTTTAATTTTTTCATGCTACGCACGACAGCGATATATGCGAAAAATATTTTTGTTGACTCTGTTAATGAAAAAAGTTGTGCCTTACCAGATGAAAAATAAAATAGTACACAGCAGCAAGCACTGCGCTCACAGGTATGGTTAGTATCCATGCCCAAAGCAGATTAATGGTAACGCCCCATCGAACAGCAGATAGTCTTCTTGTTGCTCCCACGCCAATGATAGAGCCGGTGATGGTATGCGTTGTGCTGACAGGGATGCCTAATTTTTCTGTAAGGAATAATGTAATAGCCCCTGCAGTTTCTGCGCTTACACCTTCAAGCGGGGTAACTTTTGTTATGCGCGTGCCCATTGTTTTCACAATCTTCCACCCACCGCTCATGGTTCCAAATGCAATAGCAGTGAAACATGCAAAGGGCACCCAATTGGGCACATGCATGATATTATCCAAATTGCCGTTGGCCACCATTGCAGCCGCAATGATGCCCAGCACCTTTTGCGCATCGTTGCCACCATGGCCCAGGCTGAACAATGCTGAAGAAACCAATTGTAATCGCCTGAACCATTTGTCTGCTTTATATGGATGCGCCCGCCTGCAAATATTAATGATGATAACTGTAATAATATAGCCGATGACCATGCCAATGATTGGTGCAAGAAAAATAAAAAGAAAAGTAGGTATTACTTTGGCATAGTTGATCACGTCTTTGCCATGCGCCGACCAGCTTCCTGCATGCGTCAAAGCTGCACCCATGAAGCCTCCCAGTAAAGTATGCGAGGAACTGGAAGGGATGCCAAACCACCACGTGAGGAGGTTCCACGTGATGGCCGCCAGCAAGCCTGAAAAAATGACCCCCAATGTGATGAAATCTTCATTCACTGATTTGGCAATGGTATTGCCGATCTTGAATTCTCCAAAATAATATTTTGAGATAAAAAAAGCGGCGAAGTTGAAAAGCGCCGCCCACAATACCGCCTGAAACGGAGTGAGGACTTTTGTTGAAACGATGGTAGCAATTGAATTGGCGGCATCGTGAAAACCATTGATGAAATCAAAAACCAATGCAAGTACGATGATAACGACCAAAAATGTCATAAGCAAGTAACTTAATCTGATAATGTGCGAATTCGATAATGTGATAATTGTAGTCACACTTTTCCAATGAACTACCGATCATTTTTTGCATTAGCACATTATCGAATTTGCAAATTAATCAAGCATATTTTATAATGATGGATTCTATCACGTTGGCTGCATCCTCGCATTTATCGGTAACGATTTCCATTACCTGATAGATTTCTCTTTTTTTGATCACCTCTTTTGCATCCGGCTCTGTCTCGAACAGTTTCTCAATGCTCATATCAAAAATATCATCCGCCTGATTCTCGATGCTGTTCACTTTTACCAATGCATCGGTGATCTTGCGCATATCTTTCATATTGCGCAATTCCCCCACGGCATTTTTTATCTGCTCTGCTCCCTGTTCTATCAGGTCGGCCATTTTCTGGATACCTGTATCGTTAGGGTTTACTTTATAGAAGTTGATCTTTTTTGCGGAAGCATGAATATAATCGCAGATATCGTCCAGCGATGTGGCGAGGTAATGGATATCTTCCCGGTCAAACGGAGTGATAAAATTTCTTCCAAGCTCGGTGAATATGCGATGTGTGAGGTCATCATTCACGTGTTCCTGATCTTCCACTTTTGCTATGATGCCCGCTCTTTTATCATAGTCCGTTTCTGCAACCACTTCTTTCATCAGCCTTCCCATGATGGCAACGCCTTCCGCCACCTCTTCAAACAGGGAGTAGAAAACCCGGTCCTTAGGCATAAAAATCTGCATGATCGAATTCAATGACATGTAGCAATAATTTGGGTAAAAATAGAATTATTGTTGAAGGTTTCGGCAAAACAGGGCAAATAAATACGAATAAACCAGATGGTTAAAAAGCCGGGCACATTGTAAATTGTTTATTTAAAGAAGCCCTTTCATGCGTGCCACCCGGATCAGAAATAACGGGTATCTATAATCGAAGCAGGCATCAAACCCGGGCTGATGCTTTTCTTCTGCCCGGCCTGTATATATCTTACTGATGCAGCGGTGATCACCACCGCACCTTGATCAGCGGGTACTTGCAGTGCCAATACCTGAGCGCCAATGAGCTTATGGTTATAAGGGAAATTGAGCTTTGCAGTAAGGCTGCATGGAGAGAACCTGTCTTTAAACTGCATGCTGCGGCGGTCACAATAAATTCCACACCAGTGGTATTTGATGGTGCTTTGATCGCATCGTCGGGATGAAATGCCAGTATGTGCACTTCAATCAGGTTCGCAGATGGCTGAGTAACGAAATGGGTAATCAAAACCGTCCTTTCATGCTTGTGCTTTCATTGAAATCAAAGTGATTCACAAAAGGCACATCATTGGTGGGTTGCAAAGCTTCTATGTTGCTTAGTTGAAGCCACTTTGCAATGGCACCTGCAAACCTGTTCTGCATTTTTCTGTCTTTTGGGAAAGGCTGCGACGGGATCAGCAAATGGCGCAATGCTTCGCCTCTTGCAGAAGCGATCCCGAAGTTCATGCTGCGTTTTTTAGTGGCCGCCGTTTGCTTTACTTTTACAGGCATGGATCTGGCAAAAAACTTGCCTGAACGCTCATAAAATATGATGTTATCCATCTTCCCGCTGATATAATTGGCAATTTGTAAAGCCATAAAAAATGGTTTTAGTGGTTGATCATTTGGTTAATTGTATTGCTTCAGGGCAGCCTCTTATATGTTTGCCTTATACCAACTGGCTGCTATCTTGTAATCAAGTGCGCTAATCCGCGCACTTATAGCGTACTTGAACCGAATAAAGAACGAGTCAAATTTCCCTTTGGCATAAGGATGAAACCCAATTTGATATATGCCTTTTCTCCGTAATTGAAGGTCAGCCGGTCTTTTCAGGGCGGAAGACTATCTATGGCATTGAAATCAAAGAATGGATATTTGTACAGGTGGTAAAAGGAATAGATTTGGGCTATTGTAAATTGTGCATCCTTAATTCATTATTCATCAATAACAGGAGTATGAAAAAATTAGCTGCGCTTTGCCTTGCAAATGCTTTTGCAATCCTACAGTTATATGCACAAATAGATGCCGGGCTTTTCCGCTTTCCAGATGTTTCTAAAACCCAGATTATTTTTTCCTATGCAAATGATCTGTGGCTGGTGCCTAAAGAAGGCGGCACTGCTATTAAACTGGTATCGCCACCAGGTGTGGAGTCTTATCCCAAATTTTCCCCGGATGGTAAAACGATTGCCTTTACAGGCAATTACGATGGCAATAAAGATGTGTACGTGCTGCCGGCAGCAGGCGGCGTGCCCTTGCGGCTTACCGAGCATGGATACACGGATCGGGTGGTGGACTGGACTCCCGATGGCAAGAGTGTGCTGTTCGCCTCTTCACGTGAAAGCGGCAAAGCGAGGTTCAATCAATTTTATACTATTCCCGCTATCGGCGGTGCTGCCAGTAAATTGCCGCTTGCCTATGCAGAATATGGTTCTTATTCACCCGATGGAAATCAGATAGCGGTTACCTTCCGCTCACAGATCGGGCGCAACTGGAAGCGCTACCGCGGCGGATGGAAAGCCGATATCTATGTATTCGATTTCAAGGCACTTACTTCAACTGATATCTCTGCCAACGAAGCCGCAGGGGACGAGTTCCCTATGTGGCGCGGCAATCATATCTATTTTATATCTGACCGCGGAAGCGATCTACGCATGAATCTGTGGAGCTATGATGTGACTACGAAAGCATTTGAGCAGTTAACGCATTTCGCAAATTATGATATTCATTATCCATCGCTCGGGCCGGATGATATCGTTTTCGAAAACGGCGGCAAGCTTTACCTTTTCGGCACCGATTCAAAACAGTTGAAAGAAGTGAAAGTAAATGTGGTGACAGATGAAACATTCCTGAAACCAAAATTGGTAAAGACTGATAAAAATATTGAGCATGTTGATATCAGTGCCGATGGCAACCGGGTGCTGATAGAAACCAGGGGCGATATATTTTCGCTGCCAGCAGAAAACGGTTATGTGAAAGACCTTACCCAAACTTCAGGCATTGCTGAACGTTATCCCGCCTGGTCGCCGGATGGCAAAACCATCGCTTACTGGAGCGACCAGTCTGGGGAATATGAACTGTGGATAATGCAACCGGATAAACCCAATTCAGCCAAAAAACTAACGGATTACGGTGCTGGTTTCAGGTACAATTTGTTCTGGTCGCCGGATAGCAAAAAGCTTGCTTTTATTGACAAGGCTACGCGGATAAAAATTTATGATATCCAAACGAATCAAACTACCGATGTGGATAAAGCCCTTCGCTTCATGCACGGGAGTCTTGAAAATTTCACCTGTAGCTGGTCGCCGGATAGCCGCTGGGTTACTTATCATCGTGACCTGCCCAACGAGCACAATGCGATTTTTATATACGATTATAATAATAAGGCCCTGCACCAGGTAACCAATGGTTTTTACAATGCCTTTAACCCTGTGTTCGATGCCGGGGGAAAATATATTTATCTCCTGACCAGTCAATCCTTCAACCCATCTTACAGCGATATAGACAATTCATTTATTTATGCGAATTCATCGCAGGTAGCAGCTATCAGTTTGCAAAAGAGCACACAAGAGCTGTTGTATCCGAAGAATGACACGGTAGGGATAAAACAGGAAAATAAGGAATCAGAAAAGCCGAAAGAAAAAAAGACAAAGGGCAAGAAAGGAGATGAGGAAAAGAAAGATGAAGAAAAAAAGCCGGATACAAAACCAGTGAATATAGATTTTGACGACATGGAATCAAGGATGGTTATCCTTCCTATGACCGCTGGAAACTATGGCAGGGTTGCTGCTGCCAAAGACAAGATCATTTACATTAAATATGGCAATACCGGCGCAGGCGAAACGCCGACATCCATCAGATATTTTGATATTGACAAGCGGGAAGAAAAGACCATCATCAGTAATGTGGATGATTTCCTGATCTCTGCAGACAGACAAAAAATGCTGGTGTGGCATAACAATGCTTTTGCGGTAATCAAATCGGAGGAAGGCCAGAAATTTGACAAGCCTTTGCACACCAGCGAAATGAAAGTGACTGTAGACCCGAAGCAGGAATGGCAACAAATTTTTACCGATGCGTGGCGGCTGGAGCGTGATTATTTTTACGACCCCAATATGCATGGGGTTGACTGGGACGCAGTGAAGGTAAAATATGCCGCCATGCTCAAAGGTGCCATGTCCCGCGAAGAAGTAGATTTTATCATTGGTGAAATGCTGGGAGAATTGAATGCATCGCATACCTATCATGGTGGCGGAGATATAGAAAATGAAAAACATGCTACTACAGGGTATCTTGGAGTGAACTGGGAAGCAGACGGTAAGTATTATAAAATAAAAGAGATCATTCAGGGTGCGCCATGGGATGCTGAAATACGTTCACCACTGGCACAGCCGGGAGTAAAAATAAAAACAGGTGATTATATTCTCGCGGTGAATGGGGTGTCTTTGACAACTGACAAAGAACCCTTTGCTGCATTCCAGGATTTACCCAGCAATACGGTGGAACTTACTTATAATTCCGCTGCAAGCTGGGACGGAGCAAAGACGGCCATCGTGAAGACCATAGAAGATGAATACCGCTTGCGCAACCTGGCATGGATAGAGAGTAACCGCAAATTGGTAGATAAAGAAAGCAATGGAACAGTTGGCTATATCTATGTACCGAGCACCGGTGTTGACGGGCAGAATGAACTGATACGCCAGTTCAATGCGCAGTGGGACAAAAGAGGGCTGATTATTGACGAGCGGTTCAATGACGGAGGCCAGATACCTGACCGCTTTATAGAAATGCTCAACCGCACACCGCTGTCTTTTTGGGCTACCCGCGATGGCGAGAGCTGGCCCTGGCCTCCTTATGCTCATTTTGGCCCCAAGGTAATGCTCATCAATGGATGGAGCGGTTCAGGCGGAGATGCATTTCCATATTATTTCAGGGAGAAAAAACTGGGGCCATTGATAGGGGCAAGGACCTGGGGTGGCCTGATTGGTATCAGCGGCTATCCGAATCTGATTGATGGAGGCAGCATGACAGCGCCTTCATTCCGCCTGTACAATCCGGATGGCACCTGGTTCAGGGAAGGTCATGGTGTGGATCCGGATATTGATGTGGAAGAAGACCTCGGTTCTATGGCCAAAGGGATTGACCCGCAACTGCAACGCGCCATTGCAGAGATAAAAGATATGATCGTGAAAGGAGGTTTCACAGCGCCCAAGCCACCAGCTTACGAAAAACGTTGATGAGTGTATGGGAAAAGATATGCTTCCGGCTTGTTATCGGAAGCATATCGTTTTGATAATAAAGCATATTTAATTACAAGGCTTCGAATTCTTCCGTCAGGTCTGTATTGTTGTTAGTGTCTAAAATCAGGTTTGTTTTTTCCTGCGGAAGTTCCTGCACATTACGGAGTTTTCTTTCTATGGCTCTTGTCCTTACCTCTGACGTGTCGATTACATTCGTGGCTTCTATCAGTTTCTTTTTTGTTTTGGCGAGCACATCCCCAAACTGGCCGAACTCTGTTTTTACAGCGCCCAATAAATCCCAGACTTCACTGCTGCGCTTTTCAATGGCCAGTGTCCGGAAGCCCATTTGCAAGCTATTCAGCAAGGCGCTTAATGTAGTAGGGCCGGTGATGGTTATTTTATATTCTTTCTGCAATTGCTCAAATAATCCCGGCGTTCTCAGCACTTCGCCAAATAAACTTTCGTAAGGCAGGAACATGATGCCATATTCTGTGGTATTGGGAGGGTCAATGTATTTCTCTCTGATGTCCTGTGCATTTTTCCGGATGCCTTTTACAAATGCTTTCCTGTATTCTTCTATTTTTTCGACGTCGCTTTTTTCATAAGCTTCTACCAGCGCTTCATAATCTTCTTTGGGAAATTTGGAATCAATGGGAAGCCAGAGTGTTTTTTCAAAATTATTTCCATGCGGCATCCTGATGGCGAACTCCACCAATGCACCGCTGCCTGCTTTTGTCTTTACATTCTTTTCGTATTGCTCGTTTGTCAGTAAATCTTCAATCAGGTTCTGCAATTGGTATTCTCCCAAAACACCTCTTGATTTCACATTGGTCATTACCTTTTTTAAATCACCCACGCTGGTTGCAAGGTTTTGCATTTCCCCAAGGCCTTTGTGCACTGCTTCCAATCTGTCGCTTACCTGTTTAAAGGATTCACCCAACCTTTTTTCCAATGTTTCATTCAATTTTTCATCCACTGTCTTCCGCATATCATCCAGCTTCTTTTCATTACCTTCCTGAAGCTGTGTGATTTTCTTTTCCACGGTATCTCTAATCAGATCAAGCTTTGTGGCGGTAGCTGTATTTTGTGTGCCGATGTTCTTCAGCAGGTCATCAAAGTTTTCTCTTTGTTTATCGCTGAAATTTTTAAGGGATACGGTGAGCTCTGATTTAAAGCCATCCAGGTTTTCTTTTAATTCTTTGCGGCCCTCTTTGTTATTGATAGCAATGCTGTTTTGAAATGAAGTAAATTTTTCCGCCGTTGAATTGGTAAGCGACGCAAGCTGTCCTGAAAATATTTTGATGAATTCATTCAGTTGGCTGCCGACTTCTTCTCTCAGGTCTTTTGCATTGTCTGTGTTTTCTTTTCTGTTGGTAGCAAATTCATTTTTCAAGTTGCGCTCGGTATCCTTCAGGTTTTGTGAAAGACTGTTTATCAAAAATTTGATTTCATTCAGTTCATTGCCTGCTTCTTTCTTTCCGGCATTGAGTGTAAGAACAATATTGATGATCAGCAAAATCGAAATGACGATCAGTGATATTTGGATAAGTAACATTTTATTTTTAAGTATTTTTTTTAAAATATTTAATTAGCGGAAGCTTATTTTTTCAGACCTCAACTGCTATCAGGTAAACGACCCGACAATTTTTCTTACTGATCACAAATGTAACCTATGCCCCTGTCAGGAAAATAAAAATTGCTGAATTTAATGCCCCCTGTACAGATGAAAAATGAAATTAGAAAGCTTCTTAATGGCCATAAATCAGGCGGCATCTGAAATGATGAACTACATCAATACCTATGACTACTGTCATAAATGTCATTATAATGTGCATCTAATTTTGATATTCATTCAAAATTCATCGTTATGGCAAAACAGAATAAAAGCACAAAGAAATATGTCTATTTTTTTGGAGCGGGCAAAGCAGATGGCAATGAATCAATGAAAAATTTATTAGGCGGCAAGGGTGCAAACCTTGCAGAAATGGCGGGGCATCCCAAATTAAGATTGCCAGTGCCTCCGGGATTTACGATTTCAACGGATGTGTGCACTTATTATTACGATCATAAGCACACCTATCCATCGGTGTTAAAAAATCAGGTAGATCTCGCGTTAAGCACGATTGAAAAGATTACGGGCAAAAAATTCGGGGATGTAAATAACCCATTGCTATTATCCGTTCGCTCGGGTGCCAGGCGCAGTATGCCGGGCATGATGGATACGGTGCTGGATATCGGTCTGAATGATGATACCATCCAGGGTCTGATCAAACAATCCGGTGATGAACGTTTCGCTTATGATGCTTATCGCAGGCTGGTGATGATGTATGCAGATGTGGTAATGGAAAAAGCAAGTGGCATCGAACCTAAAAATGGCAAAGGCATCCGAAAAGTGCTGGATGAAAAATTAGAAGACATCAAACACAAGCAGGGGTATAAGTCTGATACGGATTTGACGGTATGTGAATTAAAAGAGCTTGTCAAAGAATTTAAAGCAACGATAATAAGTGTTTTGGGGAAACCATTTCCTGAACATCCTTACGAACAATTATGGGGAGGCATTGGGGGTGTATTCGGGTCATGGAATGGCAAGCGTGCGATTGATTACCGCCGCATAGAAAAAATACCCGATGAATGGGGCACTGCTGTGAATGTGCAGGCAATGGTGTTTGGGAATATGGGAAATGACAGCGCTACCGGTGTAGCTTTTACAAGGAACCCTGGCAATGGCGAAAATAAATTCTACGGCGAATACCTCGTGAATGCCCAAGGAGAAGATGTTGTTGCAGGCATCAGGACGCCAGCACCTATCAATGCTTATTCTAAAAACGACCAGAGCAAAAACCTGCATACGCTGGAAAAACTCATGCCGAAATTATACAAAGAATTAGATGAGTATCAAAATAGATTAGAAAGGCATTACAAAGACATGCAGGATATAGAATTCACCATTGAGAAAGGAAAACTATATATGCTGCAATGCAGGGTTGGCAAACGAAATGGTGTGGCTGCGGTTCGGATGGCAACAGAAATGTATGCAGAAAAGCTAATAGACGCAAAAACCGCTATCATGCGTGTAGCACCTAATCAACTCGTAGAATTATTATTGCCGATGTTGGATCCCAAAATAGAAGCAGCAACCAAGCCTATTGCAAAAGGCCTGCCTGCAGGCCCTGGTGGTGCAAAAGGCCGTGTGGTTTTTTCATCTGCAGAAGCAGTTGAGTGGGCATCCAGGGGCGAGAAAGTAATCCTTGTACGTGAAGAAACATCACCGGAAGATGTGGACGGCATGCATAAATCACAGGCTATCTTAACAACCAAAGGCGGCATGACTTCACACGCTGCATTGGTTGCAAGGGGATGGGGCAAATGCTGTATCGTAGGATGTAATGATGTCGAGATTCACGGTGAGACAAAAACATTTAGGACAAAGAACGGTGCTGTAGTGAAAGAAGGAGACATCGTCACACTGAACGGTACAAAGGGATTGGTGTATGATGGCGACGTGCCTTTAGTTGCTATTGATCTCAATAAAAATAAATCGTACAAAGATCTGATGGTGTTGGTTGATAAATTGAAGCTAATGGGCGTAAGAACAAATGCTGAAACACCCCACGATGCAGCACAGGCTATGTCTTTCGGCGCTGAAGGTATTGGTCTCTTCCGCACCGAGCATATGTTTTATGGAGAAGGAAGCGAACAGCCATTGTTCCTGCTTCGCAAAATGATCATGAGCAAGACGGAGCCTGAACGCCGAAAAGCACTGAACGATCTTTTTGTTTTTGTGAAGAAAGATATCAAAGACACAATGATCGCAATGAAAGGTTATCCGGTCACGATTCGTCTGCTGGATCCACCGCTCCATGAATTTGTTCCGCATGACGTGGAGAAACTGCATAAGCTCAGCAAAGAATTGGGAATCAGCATGAGTCTTTTGCGCAGAAGGGTATTGGCCCTCCATGAAAACAATCCCATGCTCGGTCATCGTGGTGTGAGACTGGGTGTAAGCTATCCGGAGATCACTGAAATGCAGATCAAAGCGATACTGGAAGCAACGGCAGAAATCATCAAATCAGGTAAAAAAGCATTCCCGGAAATCATGGTGCCTGTTACCTGTACTGCGAATGAACTGGCACATCAGAAAAAGATAGTGAACCGGGTGTATAAAGAAGTTTGCGAAAACCTGAAAGTAAAAAGCATTCCTTATTTGTATGGCACTATGATTGAAATACCAAGAGCTGCATTACAGGCAGGGAATATGGCTAAGGAAGCGGACTTCTTCAGTTTCGGCACAAACGATCTTACTCAAATGAGTTTTGGTTTCAGCCGTGATGATGTCGGTGGGTTTTTACCAAACTATCTTGATCAGAAAATATTATATGATGATCCATTTCAAACGATCGATCAGGAAGGCGTTGGTGAACTGATCAAAATAGGAACAGAACGCGGCCGTAAAACAAAACCCAAATTAAAAGTGGGTATCTGTGGTGAACATGGCGGAGATCCGGAAAGCGTTAAATTCTGTCATCGCATAGGCATGACTTACGTTAGCTGTTCTCCATTCCGAGTCCCAATTGCACGATTAGCCGCAGCACAGGCTGCGGTGGAATCTGGCAAGACAAACAAGTAGATTTAATGAATTCCTGCAGAGAGGGAATAAAAAAAATTCCTGCAATGAGTTTACATAGATGTCTTGATGCTTATTTGGCTTCCAGTTTGAACACAATTGGAAGCCTTTTATATGATTTAACCAACCTGCCACCATAAACAGCGGGTGCCCATAAAGGCATTTTATTTACTACCCTCAATGCCTCATTGTCCAGAGATTCTTCTACCGATTTCGCCACTTTTGCATTGGATACCTTTCCATCTTTCTCGACAATAAATTCTACAATGACAGTACCCTGTGTCTCGGTCTTTAATGCGTTTTTTGGATATTTCAGATGAGTTGATAAGAAACGGACTAGTTCATCGGTGCCGCCCGGATATTCTGATTCCTGCAGAAAGGTCTTGATATTTTTATTTACTGTTCCGTCTTCATTGTAAAACTCTCCGCTCAACTGTTTGCCATTATCATAATGTGCTTTTCCTGATATTTTTCCTGATTGATAATAGCCTGTCCAATCCCCGTCGTATTCATCCATTTTGTATGAGCCTTCTACATTCACTTTGCCATTATCATAATAATAAATTTCTTTGCCGTTGGCTTTTCCCGAACTGTAATCACAAACATGTGCCTGCTTGCCATTATCATAGTACCATACAAATTTCCCTTCCCCTTTTTTGCATGAGTCATCGAGATAAGAGCCTTTCATCTGAACAATGCCGGATTTATAATAATCAATCACTCCCCATTTGGTTCCGTCTTTGAATTTTTTTCTGGAATAGGAAGCTTTGCCTGCGCTGGTTTCTTTCCAGGCTGCATCATAGTAAGTGGTAAGGGTATCCTGGCTGAACACATAAGCAGCAAGCAAGATGGCAGGGATGGTTATAAATATTTTTTTCATGTGTTAAATATAATGCGAAAAAAATATTCTTTGTATTAGCGGATGTGAATTGATTTATAGAGTGGGCGAAACACAGGTCAGGCAAATGACCCATATCGTCCATGTGCGGCCAACGGGGAAAGCCGATTTTGTCATTGCTAAGAAAGAAAAAGGGGCTGTTGTTAAACAGCCCCACGGTATGAAGAACGGCTTTCTATCGGCATTGTATAAACGCCGGCAGAGGGAAATAAATTTGCCGAGGTTAATCTGTTTTTATGTAGTTGATATACTACAAACCAGCAATCAAAAGCATTCAGGCAATGATTTTATGGAACTCAGGCTCAATTTCCAGTTCATGCGCACATATAGCAAAAAGCAAATTCTGCAACTGATGCAGGTATTTAATTTTAGTGAGCGAAGGAGCCGGGCATCTCAACCTCAGGCTATTATCCGTAAATTCAAAATCAATATGGCTGTTGCCGATGCTGATGATCCATTCTTCGCGCAGGAAATTCCTGAATCCGCATTTTTTTAGCAAATCAGGTGTAAGCGCAATGGGCTCTATTTCCTGGCAATCTGCTTCTTTCACTACTTCGCTCAACTGGGCAACGTAGCCCGTGTTGCGCGATCCCATAAGGTTTACTGGTTCGCCGCTAACCTCAATCTGGGTGTCATAAATAATGCTGTTGGAAAGTATCTGCTGCACTGTGATGACTTCGCCCTCGCGGGTAAGTACCTTGTTTCCGTAACGGAGTTCTTTTGTGAGTATCATAGAGAGTCTATTTTGCACATGAAATACAACGGATTGAATCATGGTATTTCAAGGGAATAGACTTCTAGAAACGATCAGTAGAAAGCACAAGATAATAGCACAAATTTACATTTGCAATAGCTGCTGTGCTCTTTTTCAAAATCTTTTTGAGCCGAAAGTTTTTGTGGGGTGTTAAGAGGGCGCGCCTGTTTTTGTGCGGGAGAAATGCGTTTTCTTCGCCTACGTTTAGCAATTCCCTGGTTTTTTCCCTGGTACACATGTTCGTTCGTCAATGAAGCCGAACCGAAGAAATAGCCCGTATTGATACGGACAAATCAATAATGATAGGTAAAGAAGGGAGCGGGAAGAAGCAGTGTTAGGTTTCCATGAATGATTTTTGCCTGCATTTCTTCCCATATTGAAATAATTTTTCAACATACTTCTTACTTATTTCTCAGTAACAAATACCCACATTGCTCAAGTTCTCAAGAAGAAATCGTTTGTTTTTGAACCTCAGTTGGAACATAATTCCAAATTTTGGAATATCCAGGCTATTGACATGTAAGTAAGAAACTGAAAATCAGCCTGTCGCGAATTGGCATCGGAATTGAAACCCTCTCACACAGAACAATTCATGAACCTATCCTTAGAAATGATCTTTAATCCAAACCTGTTTAAAATGAAACACATTGCCACAACAACCTACAACAGCATTTTCCGGTTACTTATTTTTTCAGCTATCCTGATGGCGGCCTCGATCCCAAGCAGCGCTCAAATCTGCAGCAGCCCCGGGAGCGTGATCTATGCGCTTTCCAATTCAGGTAATATATATCCCATCACTGTTAGCACTGGCGCTGTCGGCGCTGCCGTCAATTCCACATCACTCGGCTCGACAAGTTCTGCGAATGCTATTGGGTACAACACCGTGAACGGTCTTTTTTATTATTTCCAAAATAATAGTAGTGGCGGGTCTCAGCAGTTCGTGTCATTTAACCCTTCCACCAATACATATACGACCCTTGCATCAGCACCAATAACAGGTGCTGTAAACAAGGGATGTGTGAGCTTCAACGGCACAGGCTATTATTGCCTTGACGTAAATAGCAACTTATGCTTCTATAATATTTTGACTAACACATGGGTATTGGCTTGCTCAACATTCACGGATCAATTTGGTGATAATGTCAGTTCCGCGTTTACTTCAGGATCCAGCGGTGATATCGCGATAGACGGGCTCGGCAATATGTGGATTGTTACCAGCAGCGGGTCAAAATGGGGGCTTTATAAAATACCTGCCCCGTTGCCAACGACCAGCGTAGCAAGCATTACAACGAAAGAACTGGTTGACCCTGCCACGGCAACGCCTACAGGTCTCAGTTTTGTGGGCATCGCTTTCGACCCCACAGGAAATATTTATATGGGTACAAACAATGACCTGTACCTTTTGCAGAACAATTTTTCGCTGACCCATCTTTCGGCCTTCTCAACCGCCGGTGTTTGCGGCGACCTCACTTCGTGCAATTTTCCATTTGGTGTATTGGCTGTGTCATTTCAAAATATTACTGCGGTTGCAAACGACAATAAATCGGTGTCTGTTTCCTGGACTGTTTCTGAGCAAGCAGGCACGAGGGGGTATTATGTAGAGCGCAGCACAGACGGATCAAGCTGGAGCCAATTGAGCTTTGTGGCAAGCAATGAAGCTACGAAAAACAATGCCCGGTATAGCTTTATCGATAACAACCCTGCCGATGGGACGAATTATTACCGAATTGAAGAAACAGATATTGACGGTTCCGGCAATTATTCCGAAACAAGAACGGTGAGCATGGAAAATGCCGCTTGCAGCTACCTGCGTGTATGGCCCAACCCTGCGAAAAACCAGATAAATATCCAGAACAACAATAACTATGCAAATGCAAAGATATATAGCCAGTCAGGCGCATTGGTCGGAGAGAGTCCTTTGAAGCAGGGGACAAATACCATGGACGTAAGCGCACTATCGTTCGGGGCATACATCGTGAATGTGAAAGACGCGAATGGTCATAGTTATAACGTGAAATTCATTAAGGAATAATGCCTGTGCATAGAATAACTTAACTCTAATGACTGAGCTCAATGCTCAGTCATTTTCTATTTCGCAATCATATTCACTCAACCAAAAAAGCATCCAGTGCTTTAGTAGATTTGCCATCATTACCCCATGCGCTTAACCCATACTGGCTCCAGGCTCTTGCTCCTTCGGGTTCCCAGTATATAACACCGAGTCCTTTGCCGTTTGGCACGGCCTCTACTTTTTTTATAACTGCCAACAGCATATCGTAAGTGTTCTGTGCTTTGAAATCCTCGCCACCTACTTCCACTACCATCACTTCTTTTCCATAACGTGAGGCCATATCGTTCAGATTATTTCCCAAATCATCAATGGATAATGTGTAATCAGGATTGCCCGGCAACCAATAAGGATAATACGACAAACCGATCACATCATATTTTGCGTTGTGCGACTGCGCACTGTCAAACCATTTCCTGAATCTTTGATTATTGTTGCCCTGGTCTATATGCAGGATCACTTTTGTTTTCGGGCTCACTGCCTTGATGGCATCATAGCCTTTATTGATCAACTGAGACAGGCTGTCCCAATGGGCTGTGCTTCCTTCAGGGAATATCATGCCCGGTGCTGTTTCATTTCCTACCTGCGCCCATTCAGGAGTCACGCCATTTGCTTTTAATGATGTCATCACATCGAACGTGTAATCATGCAAATCTTTCAGCAAGGTTTTGAAATCATGTCCTTGCCATGCTTTAGGTTTTCGTTGCTTCCCAGGGTCAGCCCAACTATCGCTGTAATGGAAATCTATCATTACGCGCATGCCCCATTTCTGTGCACGCACGGCCATGGCAACCGTTTCATCCTTGCTACAATGGCCACTTGCTTTATCATCAGATGGATTGACCCATGTTCTTAAACGTATGCTGTTGATGCCATGATCTTTTAGTATCTGAAAGCAATCCTGCTCTACGCCTTGTGCGTTATAAAATTTAAATCCTGTTGCTTCCATTTGAGGCAACCAGCTAATATCTGCCCCTTTGGCAAAGGCATCAAGCCTGTTTTGTTCAGAAAGATTTATTATTGAAAAGTTGGACAAGAAAATAATTGCAATCCATGTAGCCGGTATATTGTTTTTTGAAACCCTCATTTGACTGCTGCTAAAAATGATCAGGAATTTTTGTTTACTCAGGTCATACCTCAATATAAAGTTAGTTATTGATTAGGTAGCCCACAATAATAAACAATGCAGTTATCAATAAATCATTTAGTTGTTTTCATCACCGCCACCATTATTATCCTGTTCTTTTTCTTTTTTGAATTCCAATTTGCCAAACTTGAGCATAAAGCTAATACCGAATGAACGATATGGCAATTGCCTGGTGCTGTTCAACACAAATCCTTGTCCTGTTACTGAGGTAGTTTGGTTCACATATTTATTGAAAGGATTTGTAGTAGTAAAGCCAATACTTCCTTTTTTATGCCAGAGCTGTTTACGGAATGCAAAATTATACGAAGTGAATGATGGGAATCGCCCCTGTACCTCATTTCGCGGCGAACTGAAATTACCAAACAACTCCATCACGAAATTATCGTTCAACTGATAAGTGGCATTGATATTAATGCGGTAATTAAAACTGGTAATATTACTGCCTGGATTTATTTTATTGACTATATACCTGTCGAAAAAAGCCAGATTGGTGCGCACATTTAATTTGGATGTGAATGGAATGGAGCCATATATATTCAACCCATAATTATTTTCCACACCAATATTTTCCGAAGTGTTTACAGATACGTTTGTATAAACAGAATCACCAATCTTATAAGTTGGGTAATAGACAATATAGGGCTGGATGTCATCGCTTGAACGACGGTAGAAAAGAACAAGATTCAATGTGCCGCCTTTCTCAAATGGCTTACTGTATGCGAGTTGATAATTATTTCCAATTTCCGGCTGCAGCAAAGGATTGCCCGTCGTTAAGTTTTTCGGGTCGCTGGCATTGATGTAAGGATTCAATGCACGGTATCCGGGTCGTTGAATCCGTTTGGTGTAACTTGCTGAGAGTGTTTCATTGCTTTTGAAAGTATGCGATACCACCAATGATGGCGCCCATGTATTATAATCGGGTATTTGTGTATCGGCCGCTTTAGAAAACTGCGCCCCGGTGTGCGTGCGCTCATATCGCAGACCGGACTTAATATCAAAAAAATGAAATATTGGGAAACTAAGCGATGCGTAACCTGCATAAATGTTCCTGTTATACAGCAGCGCATTTGATTGTGAGGAATCATAATTTAAGAATCCGCTGCCTGCATTCAAATCATATACATCCGTGTTGCTTGTTATTTTTCTTATAGAAGTTTTGGCACCTGTTTCCAGTTTCAATTTTTCGCTCAATGGCTGCACATAATCCAGTTGAAAATCTGTTTCACGGTCGATACCTGTGTTATTGCTTTGAGAACCGGAAAACAAAGAATCGGCCGCCGCATTATTCTGATTCTGGCTGAAATAAGCGTTGTTCGTTCCATAACTGCTGTTATAGAGGAGATCCAATTCCTGCCCTTCTCTGGCAAAAGTTTTCTTATAATTTGTATTCCAATCGAATGATTGCCCGCGAAACTGATTGATAGTATGCACGACGCTGAATTGATCTGGCAATATATTATTAACAGAATCATAAGTCAATTCATTCTGGTTAAAAAAACCGTTGCTGTGATTGCCAAAATTATCGTAGCCAAATCCTGCAGTAATATTATTTTTCTTATTGATGCTCCAGTCTAAACCTAAGCCTGTCTCAAAGCCATTTCTTTGAAAAATGCTTTGCCCATTTTGAGTAAGATTGCCAGATAGCTTGCCTGTAGAATCAAACGCATTTCGGTTCAGGTTGTTAAAAGTGGTGGAAGGAAGCTGTGCATTGCCACTGAAATAAGCATTCATACCAAAACCATTTTTTCTTGCATTCATGTTCAAAGAAGCGTTTTCCAAACGCGTGCCTCCGGAAACACCGATGTTGCCGTTGATGCCGTGTATTTTGCTGTCTTTTAAAATAATGTTGATGATGCCTCCTGTACCTTCGGCATCATACTTTGCACCGGGGCTTGTGACTACTTCAATGCTTTTGATCTGGCTCGCTGGTATTGACTGGAGCGCGTCCGCGAGATTGTTGCCAAAAATGCTTGAAGGTTTTCCATTGATCAGGAAGCGGATGTTTGCATCTCCCTGCAGCTCAACATTGCCATCCACATCTACTGATATCATCGGGATTTTCTTCAACAAATCGGTTGCAACGCCACCTTGAGAAGTAATATCTTTCTCTGCATTGTAAACCATTTTATCGATTTTGTTCTCAATCAGGTTTTTTTGACCGGTTATTGTTACACCTGCCAGTGTTTGCGCACTGACTGATAAAGCGATTATCCCCAGAGTGATCGTTGAGCCGACATTGGTTATCAAAATACCCGTTTTTGTTTTTGATCTGTAACCTACGAATTCAAAAACTACGTGATAATTTCCAGGAGCAATGTTCCCGATTGCAAACAAGCCCTTAGTATTTGTGGTAGTGCCGCTGATGGGTTTATCATTGCCATCTGCGAAAAGGGTTACGGTTGCATAATCAATGGGCTGAAATGTAGCGGAGTCAACTATTTTTCCGTTAAGCTTTGCTGTGCCTGATATGTCATTATTTTTTTGGGAGAATGAAGAAATTGTGCTTATCAATAATAAAACAGAACAAACAAAATATCGCATAAGGGTGCGAAACTAAAGGAAGATTCTGAAGGAATTCAGGAGTTGGGAAAACGAACCAGAACGAAGCCGCTGGTTTGCATTCATTCAAAGTGAAAAAATTAGTTTACGCTATACCTGATGGTGCCTGAAATAAGAAAAGGGTCGCAGGCGACTTCGGGGTCGGTTAATGAATAATCTTCCCAGATATCCTTTAAAGAGATCAATTCATCAATGTCAACTTCAGGAGCAGCCCCCATATTCAGGATAAGCACTTTACTGCCATTCCTGTATTCTACATGCAGGTACTGCTGAAATTTTTCAGACAGATATTTATCTTTCTCGAAAAGAAAATCATAAAACTTCCGACCTTCAGGCATATTGGGCATTTTAACGGTTAAACATAGAAAAAATATTGCCGGAAAAACATGATATAAATCATACAAAAAATATCCAACCTGTCATTTGTTGAATTATTTATCAACAGCACTGATTTGTTGATTCAAGACAATCATATAAAGTAAAATTCTTTAGCTTCATTGATGAAAAAATATTTTGTTTAACGATTTACTTATTTCAGTCACTATTGTTTAAAATCGCGATCAATATGATGACAAGTAACATAACCAATTTATTCCGCATCCTGCTGCTGGCAGCCATGCTGTTGTATGAAAATGAAACTCCTGCTCAAGAACTCTTCATTATGCCTAAGGGAGCGGAGTCGGCAGTAAGCAGTTTTGAAAACCTGAACGGATTGAAGGGAGAGGGTGGCAAATCAAACTATGGTGCAAAGGGCCATGCTTTTGAATCGCTCAAAGCGGGCGAAAGCAAAACTTTGCTGGATATACATTCGGCGGGAATCATCCAGCGGATGTGGTTCACAATAGATGAGAGAACTCCGGTGATGTTACGCTCGCTGCGCCTGCGCATCTATTGGGATGGGTGTTATAAGCCTGCGGTGGATGTGCCTTTCGGCGATTTTTTCTGCGTGGGCCTTGGAAAACCTGTTGCTTTACAAACTGCACTTTTTACTAACCCCGAGGGCAGGAGCTTTAACTGTTATATACCCATGCCATTCAAAAAAGGAGCAAGGGTTCTGCTTACCAATGAAAACAGCGCCGATCTTCACTTGCTTTTTTTTGATATTGATTTCACACGGCTTGCAGAACCTCCCAAGGACATGCTTTATTTTCATGCCTGCTGGAATAGAGCTGCTCATGCTGCATTGGGTAAGGATTTTGAATTGTTACCGCTTGTTACCGGGAAAGGTCGGTTCTTGGGTGTAAATGTGGAAGTGAATGTAGATTCTTCCTATGGGCATACCTGGTGGGGTGAAGGCGAGGTAAAATTTTATATTGATAGTGACAGTGCTCATCCCAGCATCAATGGCACGGGTGCTGAAGACTATATCGGAACGGGTTGGGGAGAAGGAAAATTTACCCATATGTATCAAGGATGCACAAGTGCAGACGGTCCTCAGGGGCAATATGCTTTTTACCGGTTTCATATACCTGACCCTGTTTATTTTCAGAATCATTTCAAAGCAACCATACAGGAAATGGGCGGCGGGTTCAGTGATGAGGTAAAAACTATCAAAGCAAAAGGTGTTTCCATGATACCTGTATCAGTATCCGAAGAACATGGATTTACCATGTTGATGGGAAAGCCTCAATCGTTGATAGAAAGCAGCCTTTCCAAAGGGTGGGTGAACTTTTACCGCGTGGATGATTATGCGGCTATAGCCTATTTTTATTTGGATAAGCCGATAAGCAATTTAGATGAATTGGCCCCGGTAAAGGAAAGGATAAAATAAATTTCTCCCAGCAGACTTCCCGAATGTTGTTAGGGCATTTCTTGCATTGTTGTTAAAGTGCTTCTCCTCTCCGTCTCTATATAAACTTATTCAAACCGGCCGCGTAGCAGACTAAAATCATACATTCTCCTTTTTTAAATCATGTGTTCTTTTTGTTAAGCCCGATAACTTGCTATCCTCATTTATTTTTCATCTTAAAAATATAAAGGGTATGAAAAAGTTATTAGCGCTTGTACTGTTTTTCCCTGTACTGGGCAGCTATTCGCAGAAATGGGAAAAGAACTATGACTTTGTTGATAACTGCATTTGCGGTCTTTCCAAGGTTGAAAAGGATGGCAAAGTGGGATATGTAAATAAAAAGGGTGTGGAAGTGATAAAGCCCCAGTATTCAGATGGATTGACTTATAACGAAGGATATACTGCTGTAAAGCTGGATGGCAAATGGAAATACCTTGACAGCACAGGCAAAGCAATTACTGAAGCCATCTTTGACGATGCGCTTAATTTCAATGGCGGGTTGGCTGCTGTTTCAAAGAATAATCTTTTTGGTTTCATTAATACAGGCGGCGAAGTGGTGATCCCGTTTAAATTTTCTAATGCCAACAGTTTCTCAGAAGGTCTTGCTTCTGCCGCTGATGCAAAAGGGCTTTGGGGTTATATTGACAATAAGGGAGACTGGGTTATAAAACCCGCTTATAATTTTGCAAATGCTTTTGCAAATGGTGAAGCCAGGGTAATGAAAGGAGAAAAGATATTGTATATAGACAAAGACAATAAAACGGTGCATGAATAATGCTGCAAAAGAAACAAGTCAGTTATATAGAAATAACTGCGGCAGTTTTAGAATATGCTTTGGATATGAAATTTTAGGCACATTGACTATAGCTATTTTTCAATTCGCTGATCTTTATCAACTGACTCTCCAGATTAATCAATCTTTTTTGATAGCGGTTTTATAAAGCATGTCTCCCTGATAACTGATTATCTGGGCGATCAGTGTATCTGAAGTAAGTGTGAAAGAAATGAAGCCGTTTTCGGAAATGGCAAATTTGCCACCATCTGGGTGAATCACAGCAGGCGTCGTTTCAGAGCCAGCTCCTGAGATGAAATAATGTGTGTTGCCCTTTGGCTTGATGTATTGTAAGCTGTGTTCATGTCCGCATATATAAGCATCTACATGATATTTGTCAAATATCGGTTTCAGTAAGTCATGCAATTCCTTTGTTTCTGGCCCATCCATCCGCTTTCCTCCTGTATACAATGGGTGATGGCCAGCCACTATTTTCCATTTAATATAAGGTGAAGGGTCATTTAGAACTGATTCAAGCCATCTTCTTTGTGTTGCGGTGTCCTGGGTTTTCACGTCAGCATGATCCGGGCTTTCATAATATTCCGACATTAAGGGAGTGGTATCAATAAATACCAATAACAACTGTTTTGTACTGTCGCCATTCAAAAAAAACTTTTTTGAATAGTATCTGGCGGGCATGTTCCATCGCCTGTCAATTTTACTATAATCAATTTGGGCCTGCACGCTTCCCTTATAGTCATGATTTCCCAAAGTCACAAACCAGTCATTCTGTAGCGAATGAGCAGTATAAATATCTTCGTAAGAATCTATCCATCGGTGGTCTTGTGTACTGCGAACACCGCTGGGGTAAAAGTTATCTCCTGTAATGACAAAAAAATCAGTGCCCATTTGTTTTGCGATGATGCCCATTTCCTTTGCTACTTCTTTTTGATTATACTCCCCATTTCTGCCCCAGTCGCCCATGGCAATAAAGTTGAGCGCTTTTTTATTTATTGTCAGGTTGTGATTGTTCTTTAATGAATCTACACTTTGGGCGGACAATTGCAATGTGCTTACAAATAACTGCAGAAAAATAAACAAATTCCCTTTTTGCATTTGAGGTATGGTTAAATGGAAACGAAATTATTTCTTATGTCGCCAGTATTATTATTAAATTATAGTTATTAAATTATCCGCAGCATGTGGGCATCTTTGCTCAATCTAAATATTTTATTTCCACAAAGGCGATAACAGTTCCTGCCTTTTTGATTGATCAGCCTTTCGCTTACTGCGTAAACAATTACTTTGAATATTTTTTATATTAAGTTTAAATTAATTAATCATGATTATTCAGTTAATGATTATTACAGGCTGAAATTGGTTTCATCTCAGGCATACTTTTGCGCACGGCGAGAAAAATTAGCAAGAGATGTGATATGACCAAAATAACAAAACTGCTTAAAAGGGCATTCGTATTAATAGCCTTATTTTCTATCATTATACTTCGATCTTTCGGGCAGGAAATAAGAGGGATAGTAAGGGACAGTCTTACAGGGGAAAGTCTTATTGATGCGACGGTATCTTTAAAAAATGCCTTTGCAGCGTATACAACAAGGACCGGTTTAGATGGTTCTTTTAATTTCAAAAATATTCAAGAGGGGAGTTATACTCAAACCATAAGATTTGTTGGGTATGATGAAGTGCGTTTTAATGTTAAAGTAAAAAAGGGTGAGATCGTTAATAACAGAATCATTCAATTGAGATTAAATGCCCAAAAATTGAATGAAGTAATTGTAAGCTCAGGTTACAACAGGGAATCTGACAACTTTGCCCGTAAATCAGAGAGGAGCGCTTCCAATGTGATGAATATAATTTCTGCGAAAGCTATCGAGATATCGCCAGACATTACTGTGGGAAACGTCATGCAGCGTGCTGCCGGTGTATCCGTAGTAAAGAATAGCTCTGGTGACGGCCACTATGCAATAATCAGAGGGATGGCAGACCGATACAACTATACGACTATTAATGGCATCAAAATACCCAGCCCGGATGAAAAAACACACTCAATCCCTCTTGATATTTTTCCTGCTGATCTATTGGAAAGATTAGAAGTCGTAAAATCGTTGACACCTTCGATGGAAGGAGATGCAATTGGCGGGGTCACTAACATGGTGTTGAAAGAAGCTCCTAAAAATTTGGTTTACACTTTGAACGGCTCCGTGGGTTACAACAATTTTTTTGATGACCATACTTTTACAACCTTTGGTCACGGTGGTTTTTCCTCCAAAACACCCTATCAGATCAATGGGCCAGGTTATCAGCCTCAGATTTCACAATTCAGCTTTAGGCCTTTAGAATACCAAACGGTTAATGCACCAGTAAACGGTTATATTAATGGAAGCATAGGGAAAAGGATAACTAAAAAGTTTGGTTTTTTAACCGCCGTAAGCTATCAACATATTTATAAGGGCAGCTCCTCTTTATTTTACCCACCTGGTGGTCAGCCCCAGCCAACTCCCGTTCCCAATACCCCGGATTTTGACCCCATACAAAACCGTACTTACAGCAACCTGCAGAACAGGCTAGGCTTGCATCTGAAATTGAATTATGATTTCAACGAAAGCAACAAACTCAGTTTCTATACAGCTTATTTTCAACTGGACCAGACTCAGCATAGGTACATTGATGAAGGCTTATCCAACTATTTGCATATAGATGGTCAGGATAATATTCATGACCGGTCTCTTTTCGAGAGACAGATTATCTGGAACAATACCTTACAAGGGAAACATCAAATTACTAACAAGCTTTCTGCTGATTGGTCTCTTGTTTATTCACAGGCTCAGAGCAAAGTGCCTATTTGGGTTGATCAACAATACGTGTCAACAGTAGCATTCGACAATACGGGTAAATTGACTTCAGAATCTGATTACCTTTTGGATCTGCCTTTTATTTTTGACTTTGCTAAAGAAATAGACCGTTCCGCTTATTTAAATGCCCATTATAAATTGAACCAGGAGTGGGCATTCACTGTCGGAGGGATGTACCGCCATAAGACAAAAAATAATATTTACGAATCCTATCAAATGGCGGCTTTCAACCAACCTTACACGAATATCCAAAATGCAGTTTTCACCAGGTTTAATTTTGTGGATACAGTGGATGGTCAAACTTATCAGGCTACTGAAAATATCACCGCTTATTATGGCGAATTGAAATGGCAGCATAAAAGATGGGAGGCGATTGGCGGGCTAAGAGCAGAAAACACTTACCACACTTATTGGTCTGAAGAATCTATTTATCTGCCGGGCAAAACTGGCCAATATAACTATACGGATTACCTGCCCAGCGTCAATATCAAATACAAGCTCACCGAGAATAAGCTTCTACGGGCATCCTATTTTGATGGCATCAGCAGACCAAATTATTTTGAATATATCCCGGTAATAAAGTCCGGAGATTTCTTTGATTCGAAAGGAAATGATACCATTAAGCACGTTCAATCACACAATGCAGACCTTCGGTACGAGCAGTATTTCGGCCTGGAAGATTACGTAATGTTAGGGACTTTCTACAAATATATCATTAATCCCATCGAACACGGTTTGGTGCAGGTGTCCACAAGTGATTATGTTTACACGCCGCAAAATTTTGGCAATGCTACCAACTATGGATTTGAATTTGTGTTCACCAAGCATTTTAGGAATTTTGCCATCAATGGAAATTATTCATACACCAAATCTTCCATCACTACCACCAAAAATGTTTTTGCAGATGATAGCACAGGGCATCCTGTAGTTTATGTATCCACTCAAACAAGGCCATTGCAGGGCCAATCCGATCACATTGCTAACCTGTCATTGCTTTATAAAAACATAAAGCACAGGATTGAAGCACAGGTAAGTTGGGTTTATACAGGACAAAGGATTGAATATGTATCTGCATTCAAAGGCCTTGACTATTGGCAAAGAGCAACTTCCCAAATAGATTTTTCCGGAAGTATCAAAGCTTCCAAAAGAATTACCCTATTTGCAAAAATTACCAATCTTACCAATAACCCAACTGAATTGGAGCTCCATACTACAGCAGGTGGTTATTACTATAATAGAAATTATCCTGGTCAAACCAGCAAGAACAGCATTATTGTGGAACACGATGTTTTCAACCAATCATTTATAATTGGATTCAGATTCAAATAGGTCTTTAATTTTTTAATGTAAATAAAAAACAATGAAACAAAAACAAAACAGAAGCTTGATCATGAACCATGCAAGCTTTTCTATTTTACTTTTAGTAACTGTAATTGCTTTTTCCTGCAAAAAGAACAGCACAAGTGTTCAGCAAGCAAATGTTCAGGTAGGCAAGACTGTTACGCCGGGCAATATTAGCGGGCCTATACAAGGTACAATGCAAGCTAACCAAAGCTATACGGTAACCGGGGATGTTTATATCCCTGCAGGAGACACCGTGGTCATTCAGCCGGGTGCTAAAATAACTTTTACAGGTGCTTATAATTTTTGGGTGCAGGGAAATTTGTTTTCATTAGGAAGTTCTTCAAGCCCCATCACTTTTACTTTTCAAGGAGCCGTCAAAGAAGATGTTCCCAGCACACCTGTTTCATCTGACCCAGCTTATGTAGGTATGTGGGGTGGTATTTGGTGCGATACTTCTTGTGAGAATCTGGTAATAAAATGGACTGTGCTTGACTTTGGTGGTGCGCCTATTTCTGCAGCTCAACCTCCAATTGCCGGAGCTTCTACCGGTGATTCTTATGTAATTTTTTTCCAGAATACTTATGGCAATTTCATCATGGAAGATTCCTGGCTATATGGTTCAACGGATGATGCTGTTCGTATTAAATCCGGCAATTTCTCAGTCATGCGAAACACTTTTGAAAAAACAGGTCCAGGGACTGGCGATTGTACGAATGTAAAAGGTGGTGGTGTTGGCGATGTTGCTTACAATTTGTACATCGGTTCATCTGCCAATTCAGTCAAACTTTCAGATAAAGGGCAACCTGGAAGCATTCAAACCAATGTGCATGTGTATAATAATACCGTCGTGAACGGTGGATATAAAAATGTAGAATTAGGACGAGGTGGTTCTATCAATTTTGAGCAGGAGGCTGAAGGAGTAGCTTACAACAACTTAATTGTAAACTGTCGTTTTGGGCTGAGAGTTATCGGTGCTACCCAATCTTATCTTGGTAATGCGTTGATTGCGGCAGATACAGCGCATATAACTTATGGCTACACCTACAATTATGCTGATTCTGCTGTAACCGTTAACCAGTTCTATCCGGTCACCCCCGATACTTCTTCTACTGGAAATTCCGGAGTGGTTCCTGTAACAGGTTATTGGACGCGCCCACAAGCTTCCGATATCCCAAATATATTAAGCATTATTCCCGCAGGTTATTACCCTGGAGCTTCTTATAGTAATGCAGCAGTCAATGCATTGGCCGGACAGAACAATCCGATGTTCAAAAACTTCCCTTTGCCTGAATCCGCAACCCCTTCTTCCATTACGTATGCAACCGGTTTTGATTTTCATTTGCAAAGCGGTTCACCAGCAATCGGCAAAGGGTATACAGGTTTTCAACCAGTTGGCTCTGTTCCTCAGGGTGGAAATTTTGGTGCAACTATCACTCCTCCCGGCGCGGATATGGGCGCGTATCAAAGCAATGGTTCGGGGAATCAACATTAAATTTCTACTAAATCGTCTTTCAAAAAAACCGCCTCTTGAACAAATAGAGGCGGTTTTTTTTAGTTGTTTTATTGCAGAGATCAAAAAATTGAGTTCATGAAGGTCTTAAAAATCGCGATCATCGTTTTTGTTTCTCTTGTCTTTTGTTCCTGCAAAAAAAATGCTCCAGCAGTCAATTCTATCATCGTTAAAATTGATTCTACTCCTTTGCCAGGAACGGCAGATAGAATTGATACAATTAAGGTGATGGCATATAATGTATTGAGCTATGGAGATTTGTGTCAGGGCCCGACAACCAGCTTAGATAATTATTTCAGGATAGTAGTTCAATATGCAGCGCCTGATTTGATGAGTTGCGAAAAAATAAATGCATTCCCTTTTACCCCGGGCGCAACCGGCAACCTGGCGGATGAGATATTATTAAATGTGCTGGATTCTGTCAGCCTCAATACCTACAATTATGCAGCCCCGACAAATGCGACCAATTTAGATAAAATGTCAGTTTTGTTTTACAACAAACAAAAACTGACTTATGTTAGCACAGAAGACTTGTTGTCTCTTGGAAGTGATTTTGATTTTTATAAATTTTATTATAACGATATCAATCTTGCAATTACCAGGGACACTACTTTTTTTTATGCACTGGTTTGTCATACTCAGTCTGGTTCTTCGAGCTTGGAAAGAGATTATCAGGATTCAACTACGATTTCTATTTTAAGGGAAAAATTTGCCTACTTTCCCAATCTCATCATCATGGGGGATTTTAATACCACGGGATCTTATGAAAAGGGCTATCAATCAATCATCAATTCGAATGACAGCACAACAAAGATGAATGATCCGCCCTATTTTCCTGATCAACTGGTCAAGTATCCGGGGGACTGGAATACATTCCCTTATTATGTGGCTTCCTATTTGACCACCTCTACAAGGTCGCTGCCTAATTTGCCCAATTCATGTGGTACAAGCGGTGGTGGCAAGGGCTGGTATGATCATATTTTCATTTCACCCTGGTTGGTAAATGGCAAAAACTATATGAAATATGTTGCTGGTTCCTATAAATCGGTAGGTAATGATGGAAGCAGGCTGGGTGTTAGCATCAATAGCGATGTTCCGGTAATTAATAATTCAGCTCCTTCAAATGTAATAGACGCCCTATTTCAGTTTTCAGACAAATATCCTGCAATGTTGAATCTCGTTGTGAAAGCGAACAGAAATGCAATAAGCCCGAAAGATCCCTGAGTCTACTGAATTCAGCAACACCCTTTTCTTTGAAATGAAAGCCCGACAAATGATGCTTTGACATTTTTGATATGATTATGAAAAAGATTTCTATAATTGGTATTTTATTTTTCTGTGCTTCTGCAAATGTTTTTGCACAACAAAATTCAGACTCAATAAAAATCATTCAGTTTGTTTTTACCTCAGATGCTCACTATGGAATTACAAGGACGCAATTCCGGGGTGATACTAACGTGGATGCACATTTGGTGAACAAGGCGCTTTTGGAAAAAATCAATTCTCTTTCTTCCGTTCTTCTTCCTCAGGATAGTGGCTTGAGTGCTGGTCAATTAGTTGGGCCAGTGGATTTTTTAGTTGAAGGCGGCGATATTGCGAACCGCATGGAACTGCCGATCCAAAGTGCTGCCATTTCATGGCGCCAATTTGATGAGGATTACCTGCATGGGCTGAAGCTTATAAGCCGTGTTTCGAGGCCTGCAGAGGTTTATATTGTGCCAGGCAATCATGATATTTCGAATGCAGTGGGCTTTTATAGGCAAATGGTGCCGGCAACAGATGCTTCTTCTATGTTTAATATCTTTAATCTTATGATGAAGCCATCCATGCTAAAAACAAAGAAAACTTATCATTATCCGAAGGATAAAATAAACTATTCGAAAGATATCAATGGCATCCATTTTATGTTCATCAATTTATGGCCAGATTCTCTTGAGAGAATATGGATGGAGCAGGATCTAAAAAATGTTTCATTAAAGGAGCCGATAGTTATTTTTGCACATGACCAACCTGAGTCAGAAGCAAAACATTTTACCAACCCAAACCCACCGCATGGCATTGATTCGGCTGATAAATTCGAGAACCTTTTGGCTGAATACTATAAAGATGGTTTGAAAATCGGGCCTGAAAGTCAAAATAAAACCACCATTGAACAAAATGGCTGGGTTCAGTTTTTGAAAAGACATCCCAATATCAAGGCCTATTTCCATGGCAATTCCAACTATAATGAATTTTACACTTACAGAGGGCCGGACAGCAGTATTTCATTGCCTACTTTTCGGGTTGACTCGCCAATGAAAGGTAAATATTCCTCAAAGGACGAACGAAAGCTATCTTTTCAACTGATTACCATAGATCCGAAGTCAGGTGAGATGACAGTTAGAGAATGCCTATGGAATAACGATCCTGACAATTCTCTAAAGCCTATCCAATGGGGAGACAGCAGAACTATATCACTTCAATAGCAGTAGCGTCATTTCATATTAAACTAACGATAAGGTGTGAGCTGAAGATTGCCGGGTAAATCTAATAACCTGACCAAGAGAAATTGGTTTTCGTATCTATTACCAATTTAAATAAAGAAATCTCTATTCGTATCATTGATATTTTATTTCTGCAATTTTCAAGCTGATAAAGGTGAATTTCTCCTGTTGATTTTTTTAAGCGGCGCGGTGAACCGCTGGTTTTTGAAAAAGATATTATTTCCAACCCGATATGCTCCTGAGAAAGCAGAAACAGTCAACCTGAGATAAGTCGTCTCATTTAAATTCTCTACATCAACAAAAGCAGTTAAAGCGACTTGATTCCAGTAAAACCAGAATTGAGGTATACCAAAATAATTTTGCCTGAATATTAATTTAATGTTAACTTTTCATTAATTAATTATTCACTTCAAATCTGTTGTTTATGAAACCCTCTAATTTTCGCTGCAGGGAATATGTTCCCTGGATGACCTATTCTTTGATACTCTTTTTCATTCTTCTTTTTTCTTTCCCACCAAGTTTATCCAGCCAAAATTATTCTTCGTCTGGCACATCTCAGGTAAATAATACAAAGCCGGTTTATCTCCGCATGAACGAAGTGAATAGCAAAGCATCCAGGCATTTCAGGGATCATTTTTTGATTGACCGTACGGAAAAGTGGACCAGGGAGCGGGGCTTATATATTGCCAGTTTTAATAAATCAAATATCACGACGAAGGTTTATTATGATTTGACAGGTTTCTTCGAATATCAGGTAAAGTATTATGGAGAATATGACCTGGAAAATGATATAAGACTTGCAGTGCTAAAAAAATTTGAAGGCTATGAAATAAAATCTGTGATTGAAATAAACAATCTTGAGAAAGGAACTTACTTTATCAAAATAGCCAATACTACGAATATAAAAACGGTTAAATTTTTAGATGGCCGGATGGAAGTTCTGGAAAGTTTTATTAATGCCGGGATGTAATTAACTATTCAGGGTCTTAAAATTATCCATCGGTTTAAATAATCAGATGCACCTTCAAAGACAATTTTGTAAAATGTAGAAGGATTGTTTTTTATACTGAATGCAAAGTTTTCTTGCTGTAGAGGTGCTATGCCCACAAGCTCAAATTTGTCCATGCCTCCTTCTTTAAAATAATTCGTTTTTGATAACCATATCTTTATTTCTCCATTCCTCTCGATAGATTTCCATGATACATATATGCTGTCACCCTTTACCAGAGCCTGCGGCGAGATGATAGAAATTTTTCCGATAAATGGCACACCATCCATTTCTTTCAGTCTTTCTATCGGTATGTCTATATTCATGAACCTGGCAATCGTTGGCGCAATGTCTACGATTGTCGGCTTTGTTTCCAGGAAATCACTGTTCAGGTTTTGGGCATTGGTAACTATCCAAGTGGTTCTTTCCCGCTCTGACTGGCCACCATGCCCCCGACCGGTTTTGTTATCACGACCGTGGTCTGTCGTAATGATGATGAGCCAGTCTTCATTGAAGTTTTGCTTCCGGTATTCAATAGCGTTCCAAATCCGACCTACTTGTCCATCAACATAGCTTACGGCCTGATCCATCTCAGGGCTATCACCATGCATATGCCCCATATCGTCTGTATATTCAAGGTAAACCCATGAAAGATCGGGAGCATTTTTTTGAATGGATTTTGCGGCTTCCTCAGCAACTTTTTCATCGATCAAATGTGTATATAAGCTTTGTTTATCATGAGGGAAATGAACTGTATCCAACTCATAGCCATCAAAAGCATAATCAAATTTCAAGTTGCCTGTTTGGCTCAAAGATTCACCAGCAAGTTTTGTCCTGTTGTCAATCCAAGTAGAGAAAATCCCGATTTTTTTGTCAGGTTGTTGCTCTTTGAGAAAACGGAAAATTGTCCAATAATTGTAATTGGGGCTTTTGATATCGTTCCCCCAAACATTGTGCTTGTTCACCCAGGTGCCGGTCAGCAGGCTATTATAACCATCTGCAGAAATGGTCGGTGTTTGGGAATAGCCATTCTTCTCACCACCCACATAGGCTCTTGAATAGCCTCCCAAAGAGATGATTTTTTTCAAATTGGGTGTATTTGCTTTTTCAATTACATCTGCAGGTATGCCATCAGCGATAATAAACACTACTTTTTTTACAGATTCCTGACCGAAAGATACAAATGAAAAAAATAGCAATGACGACAATAGTATGTTCTTCTTCATTCGGACAATTGTAAACATAGAATGAAAATAGTTAAGTGAAGATCGTTATTTCACGAACGAACAGGGATTTGGTGCTTTAATAAATTATTAAATCGTATTTATTGGTATAAATCAAAAAGCTTTGATGTTAATAGAATTATCAGCGTGACAACATTGATTAAATAATTTGGGAATGCAATACCAGGCCTTATGTTCAACTTGTTCAAAAAGTTGTATTAAATTATCTTGAATATAATGTTATCAAATTATTAAACCATCTCTATTTACTTTTTCTTAACACAGGGTTAATATTGCTGCTATTCCTTCGCAGCATAATCAAAATTAACTGGTTCAGGAAATTTGTGCTGTCTATCTCCTCCCAGCTTTAATTTTTTTCATCATTGCTTATATCGTCCTGCGAAATAAAGGGCAATCCCTTTATTGATTATTAAAAATTTAAAAATGAAAAAAATGCTGCGCAAAATTTATTTTCCCGGCTTTATGCTCCTATTTTGCCTGTTATCTTTAGCAGGTTTTTCCCAAGGCCTGAAGGGCAGGGTAGCAGGGCCCGATGGTTCACCTCTGGCAGGTGTTACCGTGTTAGTGAAAGGTACCAAACAAGCCACAGTCACGAACAGTGATGGCCAATTTTATTTCAAAAACAATTACGAAAATGAAACACTTGTTTTTTCATACATAGGTTATGAAAGCCTGGAGTTTCCAGTTGGCGGCCATCTGAATTTAAGTGTGTCCCTCAAACAAGGGAAAGGAGAATTAAGTGAAATTGTGGTAACTGCACTGGGCATTAAAAAGGATGAAAAAAATATCGGTTACGCCGTTCAGACAGTAAAGGGAAGCGAATTGGTAAAAGCCAGGGATCCAGATATGTTCAACGGGCTGGAGGGAAAAATAGCAGGTATTACGATAGCTGCTTCTCCTGAAATGCTGACCAGGCCACAGATTATAAGCAGGGGAACAAAAGATATGCTCATAGTTGTAGATGGTGTTCCTATCAATTCAGACACCTGGAACATCAATGCCGATGACGTTGAGTCGATGTCAGTGTTGAAAGGGCCAAATGCAGCAGCATTGTATGGATTCAGAGGCCAGAATGGTGCTATAGTAGTAACTACAAAAAGAGGGTCAAAAGATGCCAAAGGATGGCAGATCAGTTTCAATACATCTGATATGCTGGATAAAGGCTTTTTAGTATATCCCAAAGATCAGACTGAATATGGGCGTGGAACTCATTTCCAATATTCTTTTGGTAACGGCTTAGATGACCATACTCAGCGTTTGCCAGTTTGGGGTCCCCGTTTCGATGGCCAACTGGTTGATCAATATAATAGCCCTTATGATGTAGCTACGGGTACAAGAACACCAACTCCCTGGCTTTCTGTTGGAGGCAATAATTATCGGAATTTCATAGATGCAGGAGCGCTCATTACAGATAATTTATCCTTGTCGTCCTCAAGTTCGAATTCCGATATCAGGATGTCTTATTCTCATGTGTATCAAAAAGGCACAGACCCCAATTCGAAGCTGAATATGGACAACCTGAATATTTTCGCGGATTATGATATCAATTCCAGGCTGAAATTTGAGTCGAATGTGAACCTGAACTTTCAGTACACCCCCCAAATTCCGGATGCCAATTATGGGCCTAACAGCTATGTATATATGTTCAACGTGTATGGCCCTTCAGATTATGATGTCCGTGACCTGAAAAATTATTATCAGGCACCATTGGGCATACCTGGCCTGAAACAATACAATGAAAATTATGGCAGGGACAATAACCCATATTTCATGGCCCACCAATGGCTGCACGGGCACAACAAAGTTGATGCTTATGGATATATCAAAGCAACTTACAAAATTACGCCCGAATTGGATCTTAGCCTGCGTACGCAGGTAACTACATGGACTCAGACTCGCACAGAGGAAGTACCTGCAGGAACAATCCTGAACCAATATTTGCCTTGGTATTACTGGGGTTGGTATGGCGATTACCGCGAAGACAAAAGAAACCTGCTGGAAAATAATACAGACTTATTACTGGCCTACAAACACAAGTTCTCCAACTGGAATTTTTCCGGAAATTTGGGAGCCAGTGAGCGTTCTTTCCAGTATAATTCTTCTTATGGCACGACAGTGGATCTTGCTGTGCCGGGTGTGTATAGTTTATCTAATTCACAAACACCTGCACTGGCTTTCAACTGGGGATCTAAAATGCAGGTTTATAGCGGATATTATAGTTTCGATTTGGGGTATAAAAATTACTTCAATCTCTCAAATACAGGCAGGGTAGATAATCTGTCCACACTTCCTTCAGGCAGCAACACTTTCTTTTATCCTTCGGTAGCACTCAGCACATCTCTGACAGACTATCTGAACCTTCCTAAAGCAATCAGCTTTTTTAAGATCAGAGGATCTTATGCAGAAGTGAAAGGTGCACTTACCGCATCTCAAGCGCCTTCAGCGTATGCTTTGGCAAATGGTTATTTTCAGGGTACCGGCGTGACGACCAATAGCTTGTTGGGATATGGCACAGAGGATTTCACATCGTATGATGGACCTACTTATGCCAATCAGAGCGCTTACTCAATAGGCACGTACTATAACAATCAGCCTGCTGTAAGTTACTCCAGTACAAAAGCGGATCCCAATCTCAAACCATTTGACGTTAAATCTTACGAAGCAGGTCTTGACTACCGCATGTTTCATAACAGGGTGGGTTTGGATATTACCTACTTCACGAGCCTGAATGGCCCTCAAATTTATCAGTTAGCTGTCCCATCTTCAACTACTTACCAATACCAGAATGTTAATGGGGTAACCACGATGAAAAAAGGGTGGGAAATACTGTTGAATATCACGCCCATCAAAACACAAGGTGGATTTACCTGGGATTTGAATATCAACTGGTCTACTTATAAAGAAACCCTGCATTCGATTTACGGGGGTCTCACTCAGCTCACGGTGGGCAATCATAATTATTCCATAGGTGAACGTCTGGATGATTTCTACAGTACTGGTTTTGTACGCGATGGATCAGGAAATATTGTTATGAGTGGGGGCGGCCCATTATCTTCTCCTGGAGGTATCAATAATAACATTTTTCTGGGTCATTTGAACCCTGATTATACTTTTGGCATCACCAACCACTTCAGCTATAAGAGCTTCAGCTTTAGTTTCCAATTTGATGGCAGAGTAGGTGGAAAAGTGTATGACGATGTATATTATAAATCAATGAACGGAGGTAATGCACTTGAATCCGATCAGGGAGCATTTAAAACTGCAAGAGCTGCAGAGTGGTTAAGTACAAATAATGGTACGGTCACTGCAACTCCTGCCTATGTTGCTCCCGGTGTAGTGATAACTTCAGGAACGCCAACTTATGTGAACGGGCAAATATCGAACCTTAAAGATTTGACCTTTGCGCCAAATACGACTGCAACGACGGTTCAGAGTTACCTGTCCAGCACATTAGATGGTAATTTTGATGAATACTACATGGTGAGCCGGACGTTTGTGAAATTACGTGACGTTCAAATAGCTTATAATTTACCTAAAAAAATGCTTGGTAAGACTGCTTTCAAAGCTGCTTCCATTTCTTTTGTGGGCAGAAACCTGCTTTATTTTGCCAAGCGCAAGGATTTTGATATTGACCAATATGGCAGTGGTGCAAACGTAAGCAACTATGGAGTACAGCAGTCGGGTACCTCTTCAGATGTGAGTTTGTCTTCTCCAACTTTCCGCCGCTGGGGCTTTAATCTAAATCTTACATTTTAATCAAAGCATAAAATTGAAGTCATGAAAAAATCACTCAATTCGATAATATTTTTAGTAGGACTTTTTTCTGCAGGGCTAACAGGATGCCAGAAAGGTAGCTTGCTAAATAACCCTAACCAAGCGAGCACTTCAACGGTAGTACCGCCTACCCTGATACTGAACAGGATCACCAATGAGCTATATAACGGAGGTGGTGTGCTGGACGGAGTATCGGGTAGCGTAAACGAAGGTCCGTGGAATCAGCTTATGCGCTGGAATCAATTTTTTGTATCCAATTATTCCTATTACTGGGGTTCCAATACCTATACCTGGAGCAATACTGCTACCATGTATAGTGTCCTGAAATATGTAGAGCTAATGGAACAACAGGCAAATGCGCAGTATGGCAGTACTCCCAATGCATACATTGCACTGGCGAAATTTTACAGGGCTTATCTTTTTATCTGGTATTCGCAGCGTGTTGGGGATATCCCAATGACCCAAGCTGGCGTTTCCGGCATTGCTACACCTAAATATGACTTGCAACATGATGTTTACAAGAATTGCCTGGCTCTGCTGGATACAGCCAATACGCTGATGGGTGCATTGGTTGCTGTTCCAGGCAATGCAAGCAGCAAGGTGGACGCAACTGGCGATATATTCGGACTTACTTATTTGCAATGGCAGAAAGTTATCAATAGCTATAAGCTGCGTGTGCTGGTTAGCCTCAGCAGGAGGGCAACTGATAACGCAGACCTGAATATTCCCAGCCAGTTTGCCAATATCGTCAACAACCCTACACAATATCCAATCATAGCAAGCAATAAAGATAACTGGGCGTATAATTATCTTGAAAGCCCTGCAAGGAACAATTACCCCTTGTTTCCAAACTATACGCCGTATGTTAACTATGAATTCATGAGCAGCACTTTTCTTAGTTTAACTACCGCTAATCAAGATCCAAGAACTTTTATTGCAGCTTCTCCAGCGCCAAACCAGATTAATGCAGGTAAATTGGGCAGCGATTTTACTGCATATGTTGGCGCCAGTATTAACAATACACAACCAGAACTTACAGATTCAGCGGGCGCTTATTCTTATAACAATTACCTTCGGTATTATGGCGGTGCTGCAGGACCTAATTCCAGCGGTGCTAGCTGCGAGCCATATGTTATCCTGGGATATGCTGAAACCTGTTTTAATATTGCCGAAGCCGCAAACAGGGGTTGGATCCCCGGGGTTTCTGGCAGTAGCTGGTATACCCAAGGTATCCAGGCTTCTTTGGGATTATATGGTTTGGCAGACGGCGTTCAGATACCCATCAGTTACCCGATATTCAGCCCCGCAAATCTGACCAATTCATTAGGCAATGTAACCGTAAGTGTTACGAATTTCCTCAATAATCCTAATGTAGTGTACGCAGGCGATAATGCACAAGGGCTTACACAGATACTTCAACAAAAATATGTAGCTTTTTGGCAGAATTCAGGCTGGGAGGCTTATTACAACTGGCGCAGGACTGGTGTACCAGCTTTTTCACAAGGTGGGTCTGGTATTGGGACACCCAATAATATGATCCCTATTCGCTGGCTTTATCCAATCGATGAACAGACGAGTAATACTACCAATTACAATGCTGCTGTACAGTCACAATTTGGTGGAGCGGAATCTGTAAATTCTACGATGTGGTTAACTAAATAAAAAGTTAAATACCCCTTACCCTCTTTTATATCAACCCCCCGGCAAGTGTTAACAACCTTGCCGGTTATTTTATTTAATCCCAATTCTGTCAATCATGCACAAGCCTTTTTTTTTATTATTTCTATTGGTTCCGTTGATTGTCGGCGCACAGATCGCAGACAGCAGCAAGAGGGAAGTAAAGCTGCAGGGAGCAAGCAATTTCAGGGATCTTGGCGGTTACACAACCAAAGATGGCCACCATGTTAAATGGGATAAGGTCTTCAGGAGCGCAGACATCAGCAAGCTTACTAATGATGATCTTTCAGTTTTGAAAAATAAGCATATAGATTATGTAGTTGATTTAAGAGGAACTGACGAATCTAAAAAAGCACCTGATCAATTAAATGCAAATACGGATTATATTTTATGCCCTGCCGGAAGTGATGCATCACTCAATGACTGGATGAAATCCGTGGCAACTATGAAATCAGGTGGAGATTCGATGATGAAAGCATATTACATGAAGACAGAATTTCTTGCTGACCGCTACAAACCATTTTTTAACAAGCTTATTGATTTGCCCGATAATGATGCCTTACTGGTTCATTGTACTGCCGGAAAAGACAGGACTGGTATCGGAAGCGCACTGCTTCTATATGCATTGGGAGTACCTTATGAAACGATCATGAGCGATTATCTGGCCACTAATTATTACCGAAAAAGCGATAATGAAAAGATGATTCATTCAATGGTTCAATACATGCATGTTGATGAAGGGGTAGCGAAGGATTTATCCAGCGCAAAAAAAGAATACCTTGATGAAACTTTCAACGCTATCAAATTGCAATATGGTTCTGTTGAAAATTTTCTGAAAGGACCACTGGGGCTTGATGACGAAAAAGTCAATATTTTAAAGAAGAAATTTTTAGAATAATTGTTGATGGAGAACGGAAAACTGTACCATATCAGTGAAAACCCAAAGATCAAGACCTTTTTTCCCAGGGCTTCTCCAAGTCATTTTGATTTGATAAAGAAAGATGTGGTTTTTGCAATTTCAGAAAAATTATTGCATAATTATCTGTTGCCCCGGGATTGTCCCAGGGTCACATTCTATGCTACCGAAAGCAGCAGTAAGGAAGATATCGAAAAGCTGATTGGTCTGACATGTGCCGACTATGTGATTGCTTTGGAAAACAAATGGATCCGGACCATACAAATGACAACTTTGTATCTGTACGAAATGCCATCTCAGTATTTTTCTCTGCTGGATGAATGCGCTGGTTATTATATCAGCACGCAAACTGTGGAACCTTTGTCTGTAAAACCAGTATATAATATCCTCGAAGAGTTGATGAAGAGGAATATAGAGTTGCGGTTCATGCCTTCCCTGCATTGCCTGGCAGATACAGTAAAAAACTCAACACTCAATTTTTCCATGATAAGAATGAGGAACAGTATATGAAAATCAGAGAACTTAACAAGAATGACCATGACTGTGTTGTGCGCTTGTTGAAGCAACTGGGCTATGGCGATAATGATGCGGTATCATTATCTAAAAGATATATTGTATTCAAAAAGCACGAAGGAATCGTTTTTGTTGTTGAAGATGATGCGAAAGACGTTGTGGGATTTGCGGCGATTACAATTATGCCCCTGATCCATTGCGATGGTTTTCTTGCAAGAATCGCCGGCATCTGTATCGAGGAAAAGCAACGATCTGGCGGCATAGGGGCTGCACTGATCAAATATATTGAAAACTATTGCGTGGAAAAAGAATGTGTTCTTTTGGAAGTAACCACCAATCTGGTGAGAGAGAAAGCCCATCAGTTTTATCTGAATAATGGTTTTGTCGAAACACATAAACGCTATAATAAAAAGCCGGAGAAAAGGCTGTAAAATGTACTCCAGGCTTCCGAGCAAACTGCTTTGCTCGGAATACGATTGGTATTCATTAAGCTCTCCGCATTTATGTTTATAATTTAGGTATTTGATCTGACATCTATTGAAATGTCTGCGTATATAAGAATTTAATACCATAGGATCAGGTAGCACAAGCCAAACCGAATCCATCAATTCGTCATTTCGAATCCCGCTATTCTTTTGTCCAGAGCCATTGTTCTTCACCGGATTCAAAATGACAATGCCTGGCTGCGCTGGATTTACTATTATTCTACCTCATACTGCAATATTATTTCAGATTGGTATTGAGCAAAATTATAAGCGGGAGTTAGCAGAAATAGAGCAATCCAAACGATTGACCTTACTCCAAAACTAATTATTAAAATTGTAAAGCTAATGCATGAACAGTGTATTAGATCTAAAGACTCAGATCACGGTTGGCTATGTTTCTTATTTCTTCCAGTTCGGCAGCAGTAAGCGGCTTGAATAAAGAATGGATTTTTTTGTAGGCGCTGCTAACAGTGCTGTAAATATCCATTTTCTTAAAATAAGGATATTTTTTTTCAAGCTCCAAGATAATGTTTTGAAGGCTTGTAGGCTGTTCGTTAGTATGCATGATTATTTGATTTTAAAAACGATTTTTGATATTCATTTTCTTCGGGGAAGGCAAGTTAAGTACTTTCTTTTAAAAAAGAGCATCTCTGAGCGCGTTTCCGAATAATGCGTTGTCTTGTCTAAATGCAAATTTGTTTAGGCATTTATGCTGAACAACTTACAAATTTAGTATTAGCCTTATCCGATCGCCTTCCACCTGAAATTTGCGATTTAAACAGCACCTAGCATCAGCCCAAAACTCGTTAAAGCATAGATTAAAGTTATCCAGGTGTCTTTTTTTTCTTTGGTTATAAAGGCATGCTTCATTTTTTGCAAGTGAAGCTCTTGCTTAATTTTTTTGACAATCACACCTTGTGTAAAAACTCCTGATAGCAGCATAATGATTAAAGAGTAATACAATGGCACTTCGCTGAGACTGGAATGTAGAAAGAAATGCCGGTAATAACCAATAATGGTAAAAATATTAAGCGAAAAAAAGTAGGCTATTACTGCCATAGCGCTGAAATCATCTTTCAGTACTGCATTAAACTTAGAAAAAATAATAACTAAAAATTTTTTCATGCCTCGGTATAATATACTGTATCTGAATAATCAGTCAGATTTTCTAAAGCATGCAAACAGTTATCATTTGTTCCGTAAGATCAGGTTATCAGTACTAAGTTATTTATATCCTACGATAGCAAAACTATTGCACCCGGTAATTAATGATTTCATAAGATAGGATGATGCAAACTGTATAAATGACATAGGATTTAATTCACATAAATTTAATATCAGAGGGTTGCTTTGCAGGGCAACATAAAATATTTTTACCGGTATAGTTTCAATTGCATGACGCAATGCTGTTCCCGCCTGCTTCTGATTAGTCATGATATTACCCCTAAAACGAATCAATATATCCTGCAATTTTTTGCGCTGCAGATTGAGAAGCCAGTAACATTTTATTCGAACCCTATTACCAAAACAGACGATTTATGAAGAAGAATTTGCAGCATATTGACGAAATCAGATTCCTGATAATACACATGATACTGGTTAATCACTGGCTCACCAATATCTACATCACCAAAAAAGGCATTGATGCGAGCCTTATAGATTTCACTTTTGAGATCACGTCGCCTGTTCTTTCGATGATCTCCGGGTATCTGTTTTTTTACAGAACGAAAGAGCAGTTCAATTTTGTAAAGAAATTGAAGGCAAGGTTTCACAGCCTTGTGGTCCCGTACATTGTCTGGACCGTTGCGTTCTTTCTGATCTTCTTTATAATGAAAGAAGTCTATCTGCACGTGTTCCACTCATCGTATTGGTACGGGCCGATCGTTTCGATTAATGTAAGCAATCTGGTATCCACTTTTGTGAATCCGCCACTCATCAATTTCTGGTATCTACAGAACCTTATACTCATCATCCCATTTAACTTCATTTTTTACTATCTGCTAAAGAACAGGTATCTGTTTATTTTGTTTCTTATTCTTGTTATAGTTGTTTACTCATTCAACTGGTTCGATATTTATTTTCAGCCAAGGTTCCTGCCGTATTATCTTGTGGGTTGCTTTCTCGGATATAATGAAAAGCATTTGCCAACAATAAAGCTCAGCAAAATCAGTACAATTGTTTTGATTCCGGTACTTTTTTTTGCTGCAACCGGAACAACTCATCTTGAATATGCAAACTTTTTCATCATACTTTTAAAGATTGTGATTGCCGTGGTGTTTGTTATTTGTCTATTCAACATGATTGATTCAAACATGAGCAACTGGATCGTGAGTTATCTCCGAAATAATAAAGGGTACTCCTTTTTTGTTTTTGCGATACACATGTTCCTTTACAGCCTGGTTCAAAGAGCGTTATTAAGAATCGGGTTGGAGAATTTCCTGTATAACAGATATTATACACTGCTATTCAACCTGCTTTCTTTTTCACTGGTGCTTGCTATTGCGCTGCTAATGGCAAGGTTTCTCAAGTCAAGATTTTCTAAGTTTTATTATTTTATTACCGGGAGGTGACCGGAGCTTCTCCGGCACAAAATACTTCAAGAGCGTTCTTTACCTGATTTTTTTCAGGTAAAGAACGCTCTGCGAAAAAGAGTTCAGTTAATTATGTTTTGAAATTAATGCCAAGAGAAAATCATAACGGATGACTCACGATACCTGCGTTGCGCTGGCCTCTGTAGTTACTTTTTTGGCAGCTTTCTTTACTTTTTCTCTTTTTGGCTTTGGTGCAGCCGAAATACCTGTGCTGAATAGTTTGCCTGCTTTTTTCAGCAGATGCCTGAATTTTTTTTCGCTAAATTCACTCTTCATACCGGATAAGGCATGCTCCAGTTTTGTCTCTATGCTTTTCCGCTGTTCTTTTTTCGAAACTTTTTTTGTCACCCCTTTCGAGTCTTTTTTCTTCATTGTCAAGTTTTTTGTTTATGAAAAGATAACACAAATTTAATATTGAAACCTATTTCCCAATGTTAAGTTTTTAGCTACCATCCATAGTACGAGATAAACAGGCACTCATGATCTTCATTCCTGACCCGCAAAAATTAGAGGAGTACCGATTTAATGATTTGTTCATTGAGTGATAAGATTGGCTTTTTGTTGCCAGCTTATGTTTGCATGAGAATTAATGGTAAGCAAGTCCAGATTACAACAGGTGGTGAAATACCGCCTGTTGCTATCTGGCGCAACGCCGATTTTAAATCACCGATGCCTTTTCCAGTCACTCTTAAAATATAATATTATGAACAAGGACACCAATTCTTTGAACTGGTTTGAGATACCTGTAACAGATTTAGCCAGGGCAAAACATTTCTATCAGGTTATATTTAGCATGCATATGGATGAGCATGAAATGATGAACATGCAAATGGCTTTGTTCCCCGGCGAAGCTGGCAGCGGGAAAGTTTCCGGGGCACTTGTGAAAAGCGAATACCATGTGCCAGCTACGACAGGAATTACTATATATCTTAATGGCAATCCCGATCTGTCGCCGATCTTAGAAAAAGTGCAGGTAGAAAATGGCAAGATATTAATGCCCAAAACGCTGATAGACGAACAAACAGGGTACATGGCTTTTTTTGAAGACACAGAGGGGAATAGGATAGGCCTGCATTCGAATGGATAACTCGTTTTTGTGACGTAACCAGGCTACTTTGTTAAAAAAGCACTATTTACATAAACTATATACCTATATTGACAGTAACCGCGTTAATAGAGTAATCATTATATAACGCTAATTTAACCTTTGCATAAGCTTGAGGACATACGACAGAAATATCTTTGCAAAACCTCTGAAAATGAAACCTGCATTTTTCTTATCCGCCCTGCTCGTCAGCTTTTGCATAGCGACAGCACAAAGCATTCCTCAGACTGAAAACATTTTTATCATCACTACTGATGGCTTCCGATGGCAGGAAGTTTTCACCGGGGCAGATTCTGCCATGATGAGCAATAGCCGTTTTGTGGAAGATACATCACTCATCAAACAACTTTACTGGGATGAAGATGCCAATACACGCCGGCACAAGCTAATGCCTTTTATGTGGGATGTGATTGCGCAGAAAGGCCAGCTTTATGGAAACAGGCTGCTGGGAAATAAAGCCAATGCGGCCAATCTTTACAAGATATCTTATCCCGGTTACAACGAGATTTTTACCGGATACACCGATCCGTTTATCGTTACCAATGTGCCCAGAGAGAATCAGAATGTCAACATACTTGAGTACCTGAACAATGAGAAGAAGTACCATGGTGAAGTGGTTGCTTTCAGTTCCTGGACCGTTTTCCCCTATATATTGAATGTGCAACGTAGTGGCTTGCCCGTGAACAGTGGTTATGATGATATGGATGACGAGAACACGGATACTGCTTTTGATTTGATTGGCAAAGTGCAGGATAATGTGGAACACAAATCGCACACCCGGTACGACCAGCTCACTTATTTGAATGCCCGTGAATATGTGGAGAAGCATCATCCCCGAATTGTGTTTATCGGCTTGGGTGAAACAGATGAATTTGCTCATGAAGGGCATTATGATAAATACCTTCAGCAGGCCACCGCGGTTGATAAAATGATCAGCGACCTGTGGTATTACGTGCAAACGAATTCCTTTTATAAAAATAAAACCACCTTCATCATCACGACCGACCATGGCCGTGGCGAGACGGCCAATTCATGGCATAAGCACAGCCTATTCACTAAAGGCTCGGCGCAGACATGGATGGCGATGATCGGGCCTGGCATTGAGCCTGTTGGCGAGATTAAAACAGAACAGCAGATTTACCAAAAGCAAATAGCGTCTACTATTGCCGCGCTGCTGGGTCAGGATTTCAAGACGTCTCACCACATTGGCAAGCCTATTGCGCTTCCGCAAACATCACAGGCTACACCCCAGTTAGTGAGCAAATAGACCGATTTGTTCATTTATTTTTCGCTCATACCCGAATTATACCATCGGGATACTATAATGATACTGTCGGCATACTTCACCCTCGCCACAGCTATATAGTTGCCATACCTTTCCCATACTGTGCTGATACTGTTCTCATACTCTCCCCATACTGTTCTCATACTGTTTCCATACGGAAACCATACGGAAATGATACGGAAGCCATACGGCGGCCATACGGAAATGACCTGTTTTTTTTGGGGTTTGAATGAATAAAATTTATATAAATCGTGAGAATACTTCCCAAGATGGGAGAAATAAATTCTTGAGAGGGTTTCACGCAACGTGCGCAACGGAAGCGACGGGGACAACGAAAAAATTTTTTAAATTCTTTCCCCGGTTTCTTCAAAAGCGTATAGCCAGATATTGTTCTTTCTGGTCGCTTCTTTTGCAAATTCAATTTCGCCAATGGGTTAATTTTGTATTACATTGATTAAGCCAATCCAAAACCATAATGCAATATTTTATATTCGTTGTACAATAGTCAAAAGCAATTATGGATACAAGAAGAAGTTTTCTTAAAAAAACAGCGATGCTTTCAGGTGGCGCAGGCATTGCCTATATGTTACCGCCTTCTATTCAAAAAGCACTGGCCATTAGCCCGGAGCCAGGCAGCACTTATCTGGATGCGGAGCATATTGTATTGCTTATGCAGGAGAACCGCTCTTTCGATCATGCTTTCGGCACATTGCGAGGTGTAAGGGGATTCAATGACCCGAGAGCAATCACCTTGCCGGATAAAAATAAGGTATGGCTGCAGACCAATAAGGAAGGCGAGACTTATTCTCCTTTCCGACTTGATATCAAAGACACAAAAATAACCTGGATGGGTTCATTGCCACACGGGCGCCAAAGCCAGATGGATGCCAGGAACAATGGCAAGCATGATAACTGGATAGAAGCAAAAAAGTCGGATGGCGAAGGCTATGAAAAAATCCCGCTGACAATGGGTTATTACACCCGTGAGGACATCCCATTTTATTACGCCCTCGCAGATGCGTTCACTGTTTGCGATCAGAATTTCTGTTCATCTTTAACAGGCACGGATCCTAACAGGCTTTATTTCTGGGCTGGTACGGTAAGGGAAAAACAGCATGAAGATGCAAGGCCTTATGTGCAGAATGATGATGTGGAAAGAGGGATTGAATGGGATACATTTCCGGAATTGCTTGAAAAGAATGGCATTTCCTGGAAGGTTTATCAGAACGAAATCAGTATTGATCATGGGTTCACTCAGGAACAAGACGTGTGGCTGGGGAATTTTGGTGATAACCCGCTTGAATATTTCAGGCAATACCATGTGAAGCTTTCAAAGCAATACATTGATTACCTCCCAAAGAAAATCACTGCACTGCAGGATGATATCAAAAAACTTGAGGCAACCATTCAGACCTTGTCTACAACCGGGAAAGAGTCTGAAAAAGCAAAAAATAATTTAAACGAAAAAAAGGCTGCCCTGAGCATAGCTATTGAAGAACAGAAAAAGTGGACAGCAGATAAGTTCGAAAACCTGACAGCGCACCATAAAAATATACACAAAAAAGCTTTTGTCACTAACGATAAAGACCCTTTTCAGCACGAGCTTGCTCCGTTGAATTACACGGATGAAAATATAGGCCGCGAAATAAATATCCCTAAAGGAGATGTGCTCCATCAGTTCAGGGAAGATGTGCAAAGCGGCAATTTGCCAACCGTTTCCTGGTTAGTAGCCCCGGAATGTTTTTCTGACCATCCCAGCGCACCATGGTTTGGCTCCTGGTATTTGTCAGAAGCAATGGATATACTTACACAGAACCCTGAGGTGTGGAAGAAGACCATTTTCATTCTGGCTTATGACGAGAATGATGGTTATTTTGATCATGTGCCTCCCTTTGTTGCACCAGATCCGCGCAATCCTTCAACCGGCAAGGTATCAGCGGGCATTGATACCAGCGTTGAGCATGTGAGGCTGGCGCAGGACTCTCCTGGTTCCATTGGTCTCGGTTACAGAGTACCGTTAGTAATTGCTTCTCCCTGGAGCCGCGGTGGATGGGTCAATTCGCAGGTTTTCGATCACACCTCTACATTGCAGTTTTTAGAGCATTTTCTGAAGAATAAATCAGGGAAAGAAATTGTTTTTGACAGGATCAGTCAGTGGCGGCGGACTGTGTGTGGAAACCTGGATTCTGTATTCAGGCAGGACAATGGAGAGAAGCTAACCACACTTCCTTTTCTTGAAAAAAATGCCTTTATAGAAAGCGTTCACAAAGCAAAATTTAAGAATGTTCCAAGCAATTATAAAAAGTTGACAAAAGAAGAGATTGAACAGATCAACAAAGATGCCCAGTCTTCACCGTTTATGCCACAGCAAGAAAAAGGCACACGCCCATCATGTGCATTGCCTTATGAATTATATGCAGAGGGAAAGCTGAGCGCTGATAAAAAAACTTTTCATGTTGAAATGAAAGTGGCTCGTGAAACTTTTGGCCAGAAAACTGCAGGCGCTCCTTTTAATATTTATGCACCAGGCAGACATGGAAATGAAAATGTTAAGCTGTGGGCTTATGCAGTAGCGCCGGGAGATAGTTTGCCTGATAAATGGGCGCTCAAAGATTTTGAAAACGGTATTTATCATTTGCGTGTGTATGGCCCCAACGGTTTTTTCCGGGAATTCAGAGGTGATGTGAACGATCCCATTGCGGATATTGTGTGCCGTTATCAGTTAAGCGCGAGTGATACAAAAAAACTCACGGGCAATATTGAGCTGAACATTTCCAATACTGGTGATTCATATCCATTGACTGTTGAGATTAAGGATAATGCTTTCAAGACAGGCACAATCGAAAAAACGGTTGATGCGGCTAATAAGAATACCCGGATATTGCTTGACCTTAGTAAAAGCTCAGGCTGGTATGATTTCAGTGTTAAAATCAAGGGGCATGACCTGTTTGAAAAAAGATATGCAGGCAGGGTGGAGACAGGCAGGCATTCAATCAGCGATCCAGTAATGGGAGGAGTTTGAGCACGGGGTTTGCGTTAATTATTCTTTTTCAGTAACTTTCTATATTTACATCTCCTTTTTTTACATAACTGTTATTGATGAAGGGAAGTCTTATATGTCAACTTATTGTAAGACGATTGCGCAAACTTTCTATCGTTCTTATAGTAGGGAAAATTTTGTTTTACCCACTCTGCACATTTTCTCAAAAGCCTTCTGCAAGCATTATAGGGCGGATTTTCTCGGCTGATGGCATCCCCGCTTATGTTACTGTAAAGCTGAAGAACCTGAAAAGGATAACAGTGACGGATATCAATGGCAATTTTAAATTAGACAGGCTTGCGGCAACAGAGGACACCATCATCATCACTTCTGTTGAATCCAGGATCTATTCGCAAGCCATTGTGCTGCAAAAAAATGAAGCAGCGAATCTGGGCGATATTCATCTTTCTATCAACGTAAGGCAATTGCAGGATGTGGAAGTAAAAGGGCGCATTGCGCATTCCTACAAAAGCGACTATTCATTTTTTGGGAACAAAACAGAGACGCCGATAAAAGATATTCCGCAATCCATATCCACGGTAACCAAAGAATTGATAAAAGATAAAATGGAATTCACGCTGAAGGATGCGGTGGATGAAGTTGCAGGAGTCAATCAATATTCCGGTTTTGATGAATACACTATCAGGGGGTTCAGGGCAGAAAACTCACGCGATATCAATGGGCTAAGAGGTTATAATACCACATACACCAGTTCTATGCTGGTGAACATTGAACGCGTTGAAGTGATCAAGGGCCCTACAGCAACTTTGTATGGGAACTGTGATCCCGGTGGAACCATCAATCTTGTTACCAAAAAGCCATTGGAGAAAAGCGAATCCGAAATTGATATTTATGGAGGCACATGGAACCATTTTCGTGCGCAGGCTGATTTTACAGGGCCTTTGAACAAGAGCAAGACTTTAATGTACCGGTTCAATGCTGGTTATGATAATACCAATTCTTTCAGGAATCAGCAATATGCAAATTCTTTTGAACTGGCTCCTTCATTTTCTTATATTCCTAACGATAAATTGCAGGTCAATCTTGATTTTTCTTTCTCGCGCATCAATACGGTGCTGGACTGGGGGCAGCCTGGTTTTCTAAATGATAATAATCTAAAAGCCACTCCCATCTCTCTCTCGGCAAGCCAATCAGGGGATTATTTGCGAGAAACAGATATTGCCGGAATTGCCACGTTCTCTTATAAGATCAGCAAGCACCTTAGCTTCAATACCGGGTTTCTTCATTATACCACAAGCCAGAACGTCGCAAACCATGGTGTGCAGGGATATATCACTCCCGATTCCGTTGACCTGTATTACACTTCGTGGACTTACCCCACGGTGACTAATACCATCAGCAGTTATTTTACCTATAAGTTTAATACAGGAAAGGCCAGCAACGAGCTTGCATTGGGATATGATTTTATTCGAAGCGAAGTGAACCTGAACCAGCAATATTATGAGCTCCCTAACCTGTTTGGCGCGGGCAGCGGAATCGTGGGCACATTTAGCCTGAAAAACCCTCAATACCCTGACAGGCCGGTGAGCACTTACCAGCTTTCAAACTTTGATTCTGATGCGACTGATGTGGATGACAATATCTACCATACGCAAGGAGTATATGTACAGGATCAGATCAGTCTGGACAATTGGAAATTGCTTTTTAGCCTGAGAGAAGAATTTTATAAGGGAGATGATGTGGGTGACAGCTCTCAGGATCTTTCAGAAGCGATTTTTCTGCCCAGGGTTGGGCTGGTATACTCCATCACTCCCAATATCAGCGCCTATGCTACTTACAACAAGGGCTTTGATGCTTTCGAAGCTTCTACCAGCACGCAGATATTCAATTCCCCTTTTAAGCCACAGGTCAGCGAACTGCTTGAGGCAGGGGCAAAAGGCAATTTCTTTGCGAACAAGCTTTCCGCATCATTGGCCGTGTATCAACTCACGCTTCTGAATGTAGCAGTAAGCGCCAATATCCTCTCCAACCCCAACCTGTTTGTGCAACAGGGGCAGAATCGGTCCAGGGGCATCGAGGCAGAAGCCTCCGGGAACATACTGCCCAATCTGAGCGTTATGCTCTCCTATGCCCATTGCATTGCAAAGGTTACCAAGAGCTTTGTGCCTTCCCAGGTAGGCACCCTCGTTGAGAATGCGCCCCGCAATGAAAGCGGGTCATGGATCAAATATACTTTTAGCAAAGGTGCTATTAAAGGATTTGGCGTCTCAGCCGGGCATTCCGGGGTGGGCGGGCGCAATACCCTCAACCCGGCCACCACCTTGCCGGGGTATCTGGTGATCAATGCGGGCCTGCATTATAAGTATAAACATTTTATACTGGCATTAAATGCCTATAACATCACTAACGAAACCTATTGGATGGGGGCTTACAACAACGTGAATAAATGGCCCGGTGCGCCGCGCAGTTTTATGATGAATTTAGGGTATCAATTCTGAGAATCATTCAGGTTTGCGAATGAAAAACTATCTGGTGAATGAACTTGAGCTAAGGGCAATTACCATCATAAAGTTGGTGTTCCGGTAAAATGTAAAAGGAACTGATGCTGTGACAGGAATGGTAAATGGCCCATTGAAAATATTGTCATGTTGGGCACACTAGCCATAGCAGTGTTGCGGTCTTATGATAAATATTATGGGGCTATGCCACTTACTATTTCTTCCCTAAAAAACCTTCTATCAAAAATGATATAGAGGAAACTGATCCAACTCGCGTTGCACAATTCAGCCAGCAAAAATTGATAACTGCTTAACGCGAACTCTGGTAAGAAGGATTTGTTCAGCCGTTTTTTATTTTGGAGATTATAATTTTTGCAATAACCATGAGCATGATTATCAGTAAAATCCCCATTATCAGTATCATCTTGTTTTCTCTGGCTTTTTTCCTGCGGTTATTTTCATCTGTCTTTCTGATATTGTCTTCTTCGTCCCTGATTTTTGCCAATCTGATTTCTTCTTCGGTCATTTGTTCGTGGCTTTTGGCCGCCGCAATGAATGTAGCGTATGAACCCACTTGTATCAGGGCTGCTCTGGCAGAATCTTTTAACATAAATAAATTATTGCCTTTCTTGTCAAAAACGATGAAAAGACCGGAAGCAATCAGGAGTTTTTCCAAATATTCCAACTGTTGCTTGTCCATTTTCTCCCAATAATAAGTGATATCCTTAATGCTGCACTTTACATGAGGATTTGCCTGAAGGAAGAAGTCGAGCATCAATGCCATTCTTTCATCATCCGTTTGGGGATATTCAAGTCTTAGTCCGTGTTCTTTTTTTGCTTGGTCGGGCATGACGGTAAATAAATAGTTCTCAACAGAAATCTTTTCAGCAATAACAAGAGAATAAATCTATTGTTGTCATCTGCTATTTGTGCTTAAAGTTATCGCTATCATTTCAAGAGTAAGTTAAGAAGCCATTAATTTTTGATATTTCCAGAACATGAAAACAATTCACTTATGAAGAGCTGTTTACGATGTTTTTTTATTATTTAATATTCCCGAAACACAATCCGGAAGCAGATAGGGTAATTTCAGCTCCCCGTTTTTAATCTGTTACAAGACGAAAATTATCACGATGCCCAAGTATGGGAATCGAAAATTTAAACAAGCCTTTAACAATGCCTTTTAATTATTATTAATGAAATAATTAAAGTAGAAAAATGAAATGCATAAAAAGTGAATCGAATGATTAACCCAATCGATAAAAAAGAAAGTGCCGTTTATATTTCACTCATTTTGATATGCATCTCGGTCTATTTACTTGGATGGCTCATCCCGTTGATGGAAATAGACGCTGCTCAATATGCAAACATCAGCCGGGAGATGTTGCTGCATAAAAATTTTTTGCAATTGTTTGACTGTGGACAGGATTATCTCGACAAACCTCCAATGCTATTTTGGCTGAGCGCCGCGAGCATGCACTTGTTTGGTATTAATGATATCGCTTACAGATTACCATCGTTTTTATTTGCAGTTGTTTCGATATACAGCACATATCGCCTGGCATTGATATTTTATGCTGAACGTATTGCTTTGCTAAGTGCCCTTGTACTTGCAAGCTGTCAGGCTATGTTCCTGATCACGCATGATGTGCGGACTGATACCATGCTGATGGGCTGGGTTATTTTGGGAATATGGCAATTAGCAGAATGGTTTAAATGGGAGAAGTGGAAAAACCTTGTGATTGCTGGCATTGCTATAGCCGGTGGCTTAATGACAAAAGGGCCCATTGCCCTGATGGTGCTGGTATTTGCTTTTGTGCCTCATTTTCTTATGCAAAGGTCTTTCAGGCAATTTTTCAGATGGCAGTATATTGTTTTCCTTGCTATTATCTCTGTATTGCTTGTGCCGATGTGCATTGGGTTATACAGGCAATACGACCTTCACCCGGAAAAAATAATGTATGGGCAAAAAGCTATTTCTGGACTCCGCTTTTATTTCTGGACCCAGAGCTTCGGCAGGATTACCGGAGAAAGCACATGGCATGAGAATGACTCTTTTTTCTTTTTATTTCAAAATATGCTCTGGGGTTTTTTGCCATGGATTGTCTTTTTTGTCGCTGGCCTTGCCACAGATTGCATTCAACTTGTGAAAAATAAATTCCGGATAGGGATTGAACGGGAGTGGATCAGCACTGGCGGATTCCTTGTGACCTATTGTGCACTCGCGACAAGCAGGGCGCAGTTGCCACATTATATCTATGTCGTATTCCCGCTGATTGCAATTATTTCAGCGAGATGGCTATATAATTTGTTGTACACAGACAGATACCGCCGATTAATAAAGCCATTCTTCATTTTTCATGGGTTCATTTTTTTGTCTATGTCGGCTATTTTATTCAGCCTGATCATATTTCCGTTTCCGCCTGTGAATAAAATCATTTTAGTTTCTGCCATAATAGTATTTACAACAGGTATTGTGGTTCTTGTAAAAAAATGGTTGATAATATCTTCGTTGGTAACGCTTGCCGTTTTGTTCATCCTGTTTATTAATATATTTCTGGATATTGGATTTTATCCTGATTTGCTGCAATATCAGATGAGCGTAAAAGTGAGCAGTATCATCAATGAGGAACATTTAGATAAGGATAGAATTTTTATTTACCGGATAAATGAAGAGCGTAGCCTGGACTTCTACAGCAATCATTTTTTTAAACATGTAGTCAATGCCGATTCACTTTCCAGGGATGATTATATGCTTACTAACAAGGAAGGATTTGATTTATTGAAGAAGAATGCGTACAAAATAATATTTCAAGGTGAAGGCTTTCATGTAAGCACGCTTACGCTTCCATTTCTTAACCCTGCCACACGCAAAAACGAAACACAGCCTTACTTTATTCTGCAACGGCTTTAAGCAAGCTTTAATTTTTCAGGTACCAGCCTCCCGGATCTTTTGATTACAACTTCTTCACCGGATTCATGATAAGTTGCATCTTCATTCACCTCCCAGAGGTCATACAGTTCTTTACCCGCAAGAATATTCCTTGTAGCAAGCATGGCGGTCATCATGCTATGATCCTGGTTATTGTATTTATGCATGCCATTGCGGCCAACGAGATACAGGCCTGGATATGATCTCAACACTCCTTTGATAGTCTCCACATTTTGTTTATAGGTTGAATCATATACCGGGTAAGCTTTTTTCTGACGGACAACATAACCATCCAGAATTTCATCATATGAAGCCAGGCCAATTTGTGCTAACTCTTTTTTTCCTAAGTCAATCAAAGATTCATTGCTCATGTTCCATAAACCATCGCCATCAAAACAAAAATATTCGAGTCCATAACAGGCCATAGAATGGTCTGCGACCATTTCGGGGCTCCATGATTTGAAATTTTGGATACGGCCTACTTTTACCGTTGGATCATGAATATAAATCCAGTTATCGGTAAAGGTGAATTGGTCTTTCATGATCAGGATGACCGTAATAAAATCGCGATAAGACAGATTGTTCGCAGCTTGCAGTGCCTGATCAGGGACATGAGGGAAAATGGATGGCATCAACTGCCTAATTGGGGCAGAAGAGATGACATGATCAAATTCATGATGTTTTTCACCTTGCTGCAATTCAATAGTCCATTTATTCTGATGGAGGCACAACTTGTCCACTCTCGCGTCCATTTGGATATGAGCGCCCATTTTCACGCTTTTGCGGGCACAAGCTTCCCACATCATACCAGGTCCTTTTCTGGGGTATCTGAAAGAATCGATGAGGGTTTTTATTATTTGTCCATCCCGATGATTTTTTGGTTTAAACAAAGCATTCCGTATGGCACTGCTCAAAGACAATCCCTTAATTCGCTGGGCTGCCCAATCTGCTGATATCTCCTTACAGGAAATACCCCAAACCTTTTCTGTGTAGGTTTTAAAAAAAATGTTGAATAGCCTTTTGCCAAATTGATTGGTGATCCAGTCTTCAAAATTTGCCGGGTTTTTCACCGGAAATATTTTTGCCCTCAAGTAGCTAAACACGCATAGGGCGGACTCGATGACACCTAGTTTGGTTAATGCTTCTTTTGCCACAAGCGGGTAGCCAAAGAATTTTCCGTTATAATAAATTCTGGAACTTCTGGGCCTCACGAGCATATCCTCCCCCAGTATATCTGTCCAGAAATCTTCCACTTCTTTTGATTTACTGAAAAAGCGATGGCCGCCTATATCAAAATGATTCCCTTTATAAGTCTCTGTTCTGGAAATGCCACCTACATATACAGGATCAGATTCGAATACCATCACTTCCTGACCTGCTTTGGCGAGCAAATAAGCTGCCGTTAAACCGGCAGGACCGGCTCCAATGATTGCAATTCTTTTATTAAATACCATTCTTGTTAAATAAGCCTTTTTGCAAACTTTCTAAATATGAGTAGGAGATAAATTGGAGGCAATTTCATTTTCATTGAGAAGCGATTTACGGCGGATTTTTTTCCCCTGGTATGCCCAGCGGTGAAAAATTTTTGCACTGGTGATGCCTACTGCCCAACCGAAGAAACCGCCTGCCAGCACATCAAAAGGATAGTGCTTACCTACGTATATCTGAGCATAACAAATTACGATAGCCCATACCCACAGCCAGTTCCATTTTTTGTCGGTCATTAACCACAGCGACCAAAACCAGAAAGCAGCTAAGCCGAAATGGTTCGCTGCATGCGATGAAGGGAATGAGTACATCCCTCCACAATCAATAAGGTTTCTTACAAGCCCATGCAATTGTGGCTCGCTACAGGGCCGGAGTCGCGCGAAAAGAGGCTTTAGCAATTGAGCAGTAATGCTGTCAGTGATCAAAAAAGTAAACCCACTCATAATAACAAACTGCCATGCTTTAGCCCCTCCTTTTTTTATTGCATAAAACAAGATAAAGCAGTACAAAGGGATCCATGTGTATGGGTTTCTTAAAAAAAGCATTGGCTTATCCAGTATCGCATGATCTGAGTCATTATTTATAAGAAGAAAAAGAGTTTGGTCAATTTTATTGAGCAAATCGGGCAATGACATAACAATATTTTGGCACAAGCTATGCATACAACAAAAAGCCATCATTACCTGAATATTATGATTGAGTGAAATCCATCTAAAGACAAAAAAGCAAAAAAAAATTATTTATGTAACCGATGATATATTTACTTTCCATAAAATCAGAATTGGAGAGAGTTTTAAATTTAGAGCAAGCATTTACAGTGAAAGTATTGTGTGATAGCTTTGAAACCCTTACCTCAGTATATTTCTCAATGTACTTTACCTCAATTTTTTTGACTGGTATGTTGGCAATTTAATTTTCAATAGTCTCCTTTTTCTCTTTGAAGTTTTTTTCGTAAAAGACTACTGCCGACATTATTACTAAAATGAAAAATACAAGATTAGACAGGATAGTAAAAAAGGCTCTTAATGGAGCCCCCTCGTTTTCACTCATTTTTATCAGGAAACAGATATGACTCATAAGAGAAATCAGCGCCGTGCTGCAAATAAGCAACCTGAAAATTTTCATGGTTTTCCGGATATGTTGATGTAGTTTTTTGATCATGGGGTAATATTTAATACTAAAATAGCAGACGTTCAGTAAATGAATATTAAACATATATTGTCATATCATTAATATTTGACCTACGCAAAACGATAGAATTAAAGGCAAATTTCCAGTAAGCTTTGCAGATTGTAAATCTGAATCAGGGTTTTGTCATATCTGATGGGACTTGCCTTTGCCGGAATATGGTTTATGGAATTACGGCTACATAAAAAGCAAAAAGGAGCAGTTCCTAACCTGCCCTTCCAAAACAGCGTGGAAATAACGGAAAAGATATTTCAGCGGTGTGGTTATTCTTTTCATTCTGTACAGACTTTCAATTAACACAGACTTAATTTATTCAACTCATTATTTCTTTATTTTTCCAAGATTCTGGTATGTGCAGATAAAAAAATACTTATCCAGTTGTAAATATTGATTAGAATAATGATGAGCAAAACTGAAATAGAGCTTTTAAAATCAGTAAAGCAGTTTTTAAATCCCCAAAAACATTTTTTTATGCCGTTACAGCAAACGGCAGCTTTTTTAAATTCCTATACTTCGTTTTAGCAGCCTGTATAAAATAAAATTCAACTTGTATGTTGTATGCATTGCTCAAATCCAGTGCTTTCACAACGTTCATGGATTTGTGCAGTTGTGAAATTTGCAAACTGTCCGACCGAAAGTGAAGCTAAATTTATACCCAATCATTAATAATCTTCTGTACGGCTGGCACAATTTCTAATTCAAACCAGGGGTTTCTATTTTGCCAACTTTTGTTTCTCGGAGATGGATGAATCAATGGTAAATACTCTGGCAAAAACTCGTGATAATTTTTTACATTTTCTGTCAATGTTGGTTTAAAATTATCTCCTAAATAAAGTTTTTGGGCATATTGCCCGATGAGCAGCGTGAGTTTTATGGATTTCATTTTTTCCAATAACAGGTGATGCCAAAGCGGAGCACATTCAGGCCTTGGAGGTAAATCTCCTGTTGTATCTTTCCCAGGGTAACAAAACCCCATCGGAATTAAAGCGAATAGACTGCTGTCGTAAAAAATGATCTTTGTCTACACCCAGCCAAGCCTTAGTTCATTGCCGCCTGGGTCATCCCAAGGAATGCCGGTGTTTTGCACTTTTTGCCCCGGTGCGTCGCCAATAATTATAATCTTTGAATGAATGCTTGCCTGTATGATGGGTCTTGGCTTATCAGGTAAAAACTTGCGCAGACTTTGCAAGACCTTATTTCTGAAAGTAGTTTTTCATTTGAGAAAAATATATAAGCATTTGAGTTTAGTACTAACTTCAAATGCTGCGCAAATTAAATTAACTCTTGGTTATTTTTCTCTACTCAGCTTCTTACACAACATCCCGACTACCAATTTTGCCATCTTATAAGATTTTTGCTAGTATCTGTAAGGCCTTCGAAATAATGAGAGGAGATAAGAGATGTTGTTATGATTTCACTATCGCCTATCCTTGTTCCTATCTCCTTCCTTTTACCAATTCCTTTTAACTAACAACCTGAGTTAATTAAGCAGATACTGACGAAAATTATATTAGTGTGACACAATGTTAGTGCAAATGATGAATGTGCAGCTTATTTAATAATGAACAGCCTTTATCAGTTCTTTCAATTCCACTTCCCCTATCGCATCGGTTCCTTTATCCAGCATTGATTTATAGACGGGAAGCATTTTCCTGTATCGGACCATTGAGGCCAGGCTGCCGGAGTTCATTTTGGCGCTTGAAAAATGTTCATAAAAATGTTTTTTCCTGATCATGAATTTTGCGAAATAATAATGATCGTCATTGTCCGCATCAAACCCGTCAAACCTTATTTTGTCCAGATTTAACTTTGCTCTCTCTTTTTTACACAGTTTATGAATGGCCTTATTGATGTTCTTAAACATGCTCAGGATATCATTTGTCTCATTGCAAACCTCCTTTGGAATTTCATCTGAAATATTCTCCAAAGCCTCTTCATAAAGACCTACATAACCATTTTCAAATATTTCTGCGTTAATTAAATGTTCTTTTGCATTTTTTTTATCGAGGAATGAAAAGATTTTATATTGATTCGCCAAAATCGCCCTTTCAGTTAATGTCAAAGAATTAATTTCCATTTTTTTAAGGCTAATTTATACCAATACAAAGAGTTGCTGAAATAAACTTCAACGATTTGGGATAACTATTCTAACTGCTCCTATTGCCTGATTTTGGTAATTCATTTTATAAAAAAACCGCCGTGATTTTAATTTCACAGCGGCTTTTACATGTAATTAGTTCAGGCAGAGAATCATTTATCACCATGATGTTCTTCATGATGCTTGGCGGCATTTTTAGCGTGTTCTTCCGCATGCAAATGATGTGCGTGTGCAGAATGCGCATGGTGCGCTGCTTCGTGATGGTCTCCTTCTTCGTAATGCTTTGCTGCTTCTTCATGATGTTCAGCAGCCTTTTTGGAATGGTGCGCTGCTTTTTTGTGATGTTCTGCATGTTGTGTGGACATAGTATAAATATTTAGAAAAGAAAGGTAGAACTGCAGTGTGTATTAATTATTATCACAGCGTTAACTGACCGTTAAATGGTTACGCCGTTTATTATCAAATTGTAAAATAACAATTACCCAAATAGTATAACAATTTGGTAACCTACCATATTTCGCCACTAAATTTCTTATTGCTCCATTTGCTTATCAACCAATTTATAACCTTTCATTCCCCAAAACTATGCTCTTCACGTTAAATGTGATCACGCTTCCGCTCATTGGAGAAATCTCTCTCAGCGGCTCCATCCTGATTATTTTTTTTCTTTGCCTGTTATGTGTGGTGGCGTTTGAATTTGTCAATGGGTTTCATGATACGGCAAATGCAGTTGCAACTGTTATATACACTAAAGCACTGAACCCAATGGTCGCCGTGCCATGGTCAGGATTTTTTAATTTTCTGGGTGTTTTCACAGGCGGCGTTGCGGTTGCGATGGGGATATTAAAATTAGTGCCGCTGACTGAATTGATGGCACTTCCTGTTCAGGTTGGTGCCTGCATGGTGTTATCCATTTTAATAGCTTCGATTATCTGGAATCTCGGCACATGGTATCTTGGCATACCCTGCTCCAGTTCTCATACTTTGATTGGCGCGATGATTGGTGCTGGTTTGGCATTTACATTTTATTATGGAGGAGCTGGCGTGAACTGGGACAAAGCAAAGGAGATCGGCCTTTCATTGATCCTGTCGCCTATATTTGGGTTTGGTGCTGCGGCATTGCTGATGTATTTTTTGAAGAACGTGCTTAAAGCTGAATCACTGTTCCATATACCACACGGTGAAGACAGGCCTCCCATTTTAATAAGGCTTCTTTTAATTACAACATGCACGCTGGTGAGTTTTTTTCATGGAAGCAATGATGGGCAAAAAGGCGTGGGGTTGCTGATGCTGATTTTGATTGCTTTCCTGCCGGCTAAATTTGCTATAGACCGTTCCGCGTCTGATGATAAAATACTTGCTTCACTGAACAATAGCGAGCAAATTCTTAAGAAAGCTTCATTGTCAAACTCAAATAATCATAATAAAATAGATTCAGTGAATATGCTGATTGAAAGCACAAAAGCAGGAATAGCGAATAAAAATTCAGTTGAAGCCGCGAAAACATTCATGTTCAGAAAACAGATCCAGACAATTACTAAGGAGTTGAAAGGCATCACAACTAATAAAGAAATGAACATCCCCGATCAGGATAAAGCAATATTGACTTCATCTTTTAAAGATTTGAACAATCTGACGGACTATGCGCCTATATGGGTTATTGCAACCATTTCCATTTCGCTTGGCATAGGCACCATGATCGGATGGAAGCGGATCGTATTAACGATAGGAGAAAAGATAGGCAAAGAACATTTGAATTATGCTCAGGGAGCTACAGCGGAAATGGTGGCTGCGGCTACTATCGGGTTGAGTACTGGATTTGGATTACCGGTTAGCACCACACATGTGCTTTCCAGCGGGATCGCAGGAGCGATGGTAGCTTCTAAAGGAACAAAAAATCTGAATAATGGGACATTAAAGAGCATTGCGCTCGCGTGGGTATTAACATTACCAGTCTCTATAATTTTATCATTGGCCCTGTTTGCATTGTTCCATTTGTTCGTGTAGTTTTTTCTATAAACCGCTGATAAGATTTATTTTTAATAAAACTAAAAGTATGATCATGAAAAAAATATTGGTTGCAAGCGATTTTTCAAATTGTGCCGGTAACGCGATGGAGTATGCACTTCAATTAGCAAAGGCCCTGCATCTTGAGTTGTGCGTGATCCATGCGATAGGCTCTACGGAAGGCATCTTTAACAATACGTATAATGCAATTTATATTGATGACTATTACAATAATAAAAGACAAGCACTGGCAACATGGGCAAATACATTCACTAACAAAGATGAATTCAGAGATATTCCTGTGACCACCATTTGTGAAGTAGGCTCTTTAAGCAGTGTGGTCACAAAATATATAGATTCCAACCCGGTAGAGTTGCTGGTGATGGGAACAATGGGTTCTACAGGCATCACTGGATTGTTTGGCAGCAATGCCAGCACGATGGTTGAAAAAACAAAAACGCCTACATTGATCATTCCTCTGGAAAGCAAATTTTCAATGAACCCTGTTATTACACTTGCCACGGATTTTTCACTCAAACTGTCTACGGAGGATGTCACTGCGTTGAATGAGCTGATCTCAGCGTTCGGCGCTGACAAGCTGAATGTTGTCAATGTGATTGAAGGCGCTGATTGGAAGACAAATGAAACAGGGGAAAGCAATTTAAAAAAACTGATCACAGATGCGGAGTTGGAATTCAAGTATGTGAGCGAAAGCAACACGATTGATGGTATCATGAATTTTATCCTGAGCAGTCAGACAGATATACTTTGCCTTGTCAAGCATCACCATAATCTGGTTTACCGGATATTCAACCGGAGCACCGTGAATCAGGTAATGAACCGCTCAATAAAAGCCATTCTTGTTTTGCATGAGTAAGCAATGACCTGTCACAATTGAATTTTGAATATGAGACGCATTTTTATTTTGGTTTCAATATTAACGGTTGTTCTCATTTTTATATGGGCTTATTATTGGGTTTATGCGTTGTTCTCATTTTTACTGATAGGGCCTTTGATATTTATGGGTATCACCGATATGATTCAGCAAAAACAAACCATCAGGCGAAACTTCCCATTGGTAGGCCGGTTACGTTACCTTTTTGAAAATATACGGCCGGAAATTTATCAATATTTTATAGAGTCTGATACAGATGGTACTCCAATTAGCAGGCACGACCGGGCTGTTGTGTATCAGCGTGCAAAACAGCAAATTGATACTACACCTTTCGGCACTCAACTTGACGTTTATGCTGAAGGATATGAATGGATGGCACATTCCATTCAGCCAGTTGCGGCTGATAGATTGAATCATGACCCCCGCATTCTTTTCGGAGGCGAACGCTGTAGGTTTCCTTATAAAATGAGCATTCTAAACGTGTCTGCAATGAGTTTTGGTTCATTAAGCAAAAATGCGATCGAAGCATTGAATGGAGGGGCAAAAATTGGTGGCTTTGCACATAACACCGGCGAAGGTGGAATAAGCCCCCACCACCTGAAACATGGGGGAGATCTTATCTGGCAAATTGGTACTGGATATTTTGGGGCACGCAATGCTGACGGGAAATTTTCTGAACAAGCATTCAAAATGAATGCTGCCATCCCTGGTGTTAAGATGATTGAAATAAAATTGTCGCAAGGCGCAAAGCCCGGGCATGGGGGGATCTTGCCTGCAGTCAAAAACACAAAAGAAATTGCAGCTATCCGTTTAGTGGAGCCAGGAACTACCGTTTTTTCGCCATCTGCTCATAGTGCATTCACAAATCCGATCGAACTGATCAGGTTTGTAGAAAGATTGCGTGAATTGTCTGGCGGGAAGCCTGTTGGGTTTAAGCTCTGTATCGGAATTAAGAGCGAGTTTGTAGCAATTTGCAAAGCAATGAAGGAATTAAAATGCTATCCCGATTTTATAACCATAGATGGGGGCGAAGGCGGAACAGGTGCAGCGCCGCCGGAGTTTTCAAACCGTGTAGGGATGCCCTTGCTGGATGCATTAGCATTTGCGGACAGTGTGTTAACGGGGTTTGGCATACGAAACCAGCTAAGAATTATTGCCTCGGGGAAAATGATAACGGGATTCCATATGATAAGAGCAATGGCCCTGGGGGCAGACACCTGCAACAGCGCAAGGGCAATGATGATTTCAATGGGGTGCATACAGGCACTACGCTGTAATAAGAATACCTGCCCTACAGGAATTGCCACACAAGACCCATCCTTAATGAAAGGTCTGGTAGTTGAAGACAAAAAGATCCGGGTTGCCAATTATCATAAAAACACGGTTGAAAGCTTTGTGGAATTGATGGGGGCAGCAGGTATTGACAATCCTGAAAAAATAAACCGATCACACATTTACAGGCGGGTTTTCATGGACATGGTCAAATCATACGAAGATATTTTTCCTTCGGTACAGGAAGGAAGTTTTGCAGAAGGGCGAAGCATAAGCGATGAGTATAAAACTTATCTGGCAAAAACTTCTGCTGAGCGATTTGATGCAATGATTTAAAAAATATCGACACGCTTTATTTTGAGTTGCCTGATAGTATAAAGTAAATATATCTTTCTCCAATTATTACAATTCCCGGAAAGTTAAAAAGATTGACGTTGGTAATTTTTAATATTCGTTTTCTGGCCATTATTATCACATTAAGAACTTATATACTGATATACTGACGAAGCATTTCTGCGCTTATTTTCCTTAATGCTTACTCATTCAGTTAACAATACGATAAGATTATCGTAACAAACCGCTCATATTGCAGGTGTAGATTGTTCCGCATAAATTGATTATCTCTTTTCTGGCTATTGTGATTATTTGTCTTTCCTCAATTATCTTAATAATGGAAAAATTACTCTTTTCGTTAATGTTTTTTTTGCAAGGTGTTTTGGTTGCTAATACGCAGGAAAAGCAGAAAGAAAATATTGTCATCATAACTCTTGATGGATTACGCTGGCAGGAATTGTTTACAGGAGCAGATAGCGCATTGATCAATAACCCGGAATATAACCGTAACATCAAGACTTCGAAAGAAAAATTTTGGGCTTCGACTCCCGAAGAACGCAGAAAAAAGCTTTTTCCTTTTATCTGGAGCACTATAGATTCACTTGGACAGATTCATGGCAACAGGATTTATGGAAGCAAATTGAACGTATTGAATGAATACCGATACTCCTATCCCGGTTACAATGAAATGTTCACTGGTTTTCCGCATGACACAACAGGCAAGGCAAACAGCCCGGAATATCCTGACAACAATACTTCAGTGCTTGAGTTCATCAATGATATTCCCGAATACCGGGGAAAGGTTGCTGCTTTTACTTCCTGGAATGCTTTTCACGCCATTTTCGCAGATAGCAGATCTAAAATTTTCGTTAACTCAGGTTACGATTCTATCAAATTCAAAACAGGATCTTTTGAATTGTTAAACGCAATGCAATGGCATGTTCGTGATGCGGGCATGCCGTACAAAGAGCGAAGCGATATGTTCGCTTATTATATGGCCAAAGAATATATCAAAGAGTTCAAACCTAAAGTGCTGCATATCGGGCTGGTAGAAACAGACAACTTTGCTCACAGAGGTCAATATGAATACGTACTGAATTCGGCTAATGAAGCGGATGGCTGGATAGCTGACTTATGGGGCACGCTGCAAGCTATGCCGGAATATAAAGACAAGACCACGATGCTGCTGATCACAGATCATGGGCGTGGAGACAAAGTGAAAGCAGAATGGAAAGATCATGGAAGTAAAATTGAAGGTGCCGATGAAATATGGTTTGCAGCTATCGGGCCCGGCATACTCCCTTTAGGAGAGATCAGACATCCTGAGCAATTATATCAAGCGCAGTTTGCTCAAACGATTGCCCATTTGTTGGGTTTGAAATTTGTTGCAACACATCCGGTTGAAGAAGCATTTAAGGGATTTTAGTTATGAGCCAGACATCAGCATCAGCCGGCATCAGAAAGATATTTTCCCATCCAGCATGGGCACTAGTCGCAGCTTTCGGTACCTATTTCTGTATGTATGGCTTTCGCAAACCTTATACTGCTGCCACTTACTCCAATACTTCTTTTTTCGGGATTGATTACAAATTTCTTCTTGTCATTGCACAAACGACCGGTTATGTAATTTCCAAATGGATGGGTATAAAGATAGTGTCTGAGATAAAAGGGGCGCAAAGGATAAAGGCGCTGTTGGGCCTGATTGCGTTTGCAGAGATCATGCTATTGCTTTTTGGTTTTGTTCCCAGGCCCTGGAATATTTTTTGTTTGCTCTTGAATGGCCTGCCACTGGGGATTGTCTTTGGTTTGATACTTGGATTTTTAGAAGGAAGGAAAAATACAGAGTTATTGATTGCCGGCTTGTGCGCAAGCTTTATTGTTTCAGACGGTGTTTCCAAATCCGCGGGCAAACTGCTGCTCGATCATAGTGTGCCTGAAAATTGGATGCCATTTTTTGCAGGAGTGATATTTTTAATCCCTACGCTTATTTTTATTGCCATGCTGAGTTATGTTCCTCCACCCTCGGCCACTGATATAGCCAGCCGCTCGGTGCGGGAACCTATGAAAGCAAAGGCCAGGTGGGAGTTTTTTATGAAGTATGCTCCAGGGCTGACGGGTATTACTACAATATATTTATTTGTTACTTTATTGCGCAGCATCCGTGCTGATTTTGCACCTGAACTATGGACTGATCTGGGGTATCACCAAACCCCAGCACTTTTCACACAATCTGAAATATGGGTTTCTTTTGGAGTAGTGGCTATAAATGGCCTTGCCATCTATATATTGAATCATTATAAAGCGTTTCAATTTTCTCTATTGACTTGCCTTGGTGGTTTTCTTATTTTGCTTTTTGCCATCTGGGGATTGCATTATGGGCTTGGTAAATTTCCCTTTATGGTGCTGGCAGGATTGGGAGTATATATTCCCTATGTGGCAATCCATACCACCATTTTCGAGAGGCTGATTGCTATCACTAAAGAGAGGGCAAATATCGGATTCCTTATGTACCTGGTAGATTCTGTTGGCTATACGGGGTATATCATACTGATGTTATTTAAATATGCAATGCCAAGCAGTGATTCTATACTCTTTCTTTTCGTCAGGATAGCTATCATTCTCGGAATTTCTGCTGCCCTGATACTTTTATATTGCAACTGGTATTTTAAAATGAAATTTAAAAACAATGAGCGAACAATTACTCAGCTTGCCCCCGGGCAGAGCAGCCATATTTAAGGGACATGGATTGCCATTCGAGTTTATTACAAGGTCTTTGCCCATTCTAAAGCATGGAGAGATATTGGTTAGAACACTATATACAACGCTTTGCGGAAGCGATATACACACCTATTGCGGAAGGCGTATGGAACCGCCAGAGGTAGTTTTAGGGCATGAGATCGTTGGCGATATCCTCTGGATCGATCCAGCTCATTCGGGCAGGGATTTGAGAGGTGCGGAAATTAAAATCGGAGACAGGATAACCTGGTCTATTTTCTCTGTCCCGGAAACCGTGGCTACGCCAAGACCTGATATTCCTCAAAAAAGCGATCAGCTTTTTAAATACGGTCATGCATTGGCTCAAGGTGATGATGTATTTAATGGCGGATTGGCTGACTACTGCATTTTACGTTCTAACACAGTGCTCATTAAAATATCCAAATCCATCCCATTGAAAATTGCCGCGACCATCAGTTGTGCCCACTCAACTGTGATGGGTGCACTCAGGATCGCTGGTGATATAAAGGGGAAAAGAATATTGGTTTTTGGAGCAGGTTTATTGGGTTTGTCCTGCGTCGCCATGTGCTCAGAAGCAAATTCAGGAAGGATCGGCATTGTAGACAGAGACAGCAGCCGGTTGATATGGGGGAAAAGATTCGGGGCAGACAATGTGTATACTTTTAACGAAGAAAAAACTGCACCAAATTTTGCCTGGCGGGAAGCAGACATTGTTTTTGATATGACAGGAAGCCCTCTTGCCATGAAAGCGGGCATTGATTCCCTTGCCATTGGTGGCATAGCAGTTTGGATTGGGGCTGTGTTCCCGGAGGAGCCGGTTGTAGTGGATGCACAGCAGATCGTAAGGAGGGTATTACAGATACGTGGATTACACAATTACAATTATGAAGACTTTTTAAATGCCACTGCTTTTATTGAAAATAATTATCAGAAATACCCCTTTGAAGATTTGGTTGAAGAAGAATTTTCATTGAATAAGATTGAAGAGGCATTTGAATTTGCCAGCAGAAGCCGGCCTGTTAGGGTAGGGGTAAAAATAAACAACCAGAATGAGTAAAATTTACGATACCCGACAAAGAAAGCGAGCAATAATAAATACGTGACATTTCACCGAAATGAGACAAATTATAATCGGCTTTATATTTTTGGTTTTTGCATGGGCTGCCGATGCTCAGAAAGTTTTTACTATATGGCCCGACACTGCCGAAGGCACTGAAAACTGGAAATGGCACGAAAAGGAAGATAGCTTAAATAAACCCAGCGACCCGGTTGTTTATAATGTCGCGCAGCCAACTTTGACTTTTTTTCCCGCTGACCCGCGTCAGGCAAATGGTACATCAGTGATCATTTGCCCAGGTGGTTCTTTTTGTTATCTGCACATCAACACGGAAGGGATTGATTTGGCAAAATGGCTTAATAAAAAAGGAATTTCTGCTTTTGTGCTCAAGTACAGGCTGGTGCATAGCGAAACAGATAATCCAATGAAAGAAAAGAATGAAAGGATGAAGGACCCAGTCAATTCAACTAAATTGGTCGCACCAATCATCTCATTCGCCATTGCAGATGGAAAACAAGCTATCACTTATGTGCGAAAACATGCTTCTGAATTCTTTGTTGCACCCGATAAAATAGGCATCATCGGTTTTTCGGCGGGTGGCACAATCGCAGCAGCATCTGTCTTTGATTACACGAGCGAAAACCGTCCCGATTTTGCGGCTCCTATTTATGCTTATATCCCTCCGTCATTACCAATGAATGTGCTGAAAGACGCCCCGCCTATTTTCATAGCTGCTGCGACGGATGATGAACTGCACCTTGTCCCGATGAGCATAAACTTATACAGCAAATGGTTGGCCGAAGGACATTCAGCAGAAATTCATATTTATTCAAAAGGCGGCCATGGATTTGGCATGAATAAAAAAGATCAGCCTTCCGACAACTGGGTTGACAGGTTTGTTGAGTGGTTGCAGGTGCAGGGATTAGTAAAAAAATAAATGGAGAATGGACTGATGATGAATTGTTATATAAGAATAAATGAACATGAAATTGTAATTATAAAAAAATTAATTATGAACAAATATTTGTTGTCGCTGTCCCTGTTCTTTATTCCTTTCTTTGGCTTTTGTCAAACTGCGGATATGGTCTTATTGAATGGCGAGATCATCACAATCAAAGAATCAGGCAATCGGGAGCAAGCTTTGGCTATCAAAGCGGGTAAGATCATTGCTATTGGCAGCAATGATGCCATAAAAGCTTTCATTGATAATAATACAAAGGTCATGGATCTGCAGGGGCATACAGTGGTGCCCGGATTTAATGATGTGCATCAGCATCCGGCTCCCGTTTATTCCTGGGATAAGCCTTATGCAAGCCTTCGCCTCGATACGGTCAGCTCCATGAGAAACCTCATTGATCTGCTGAAACGGAAGGCAGCCATTACTCCAAAAGGAATGCTGATACGGGGAGTTGGATACAATGAGGTGAAGCTGGGAGGCCAGCCCATCAGAGATAGTTTAGACAAGGCAACAAAAGAGCATCCTATTTTGATTTCCCATGCCAGTGGCCATTTGTCAGCAGCGAATTCTTATATGCTTGAGATCAATGGCATCAGCAAGGATACAAAAGACCCTCCGGGCGGGGCTTTTGAACGCTACAAGAATGGGATACCTGATGGCATCATCAAAGAATCAGCTAGGGAGTTGCTAAGATCAAAAAAGATTATTTATCCCACCAAACCAACTCATGACGAAGAAGTCGACGGATACAGAACGTATTTTAACAATATGCTTTCGGGGGGTTTAACGAGCATCGGCGATTGCTGGACAACTCCGGAAAAAGTGAAAATATACCAGGAATTGGTTGCTGAACATTTCCCCATGCGATTCAATTTATATATAGGGGTCGATTATCTGGATCAATTGATCTCAGGAAAGATCCCACGAATCGAGACTGATTGGCTAAGGATCAACGGGGTCAAAATATTTCACGGGAATTCATTGAGCGGAAAGACTTGCTGGCTCTATGAGCCTTATGATACCATCAATCCTGTCACAGGCAAAAAGGATTACTATGGGATTCCTCCTGCCCGCAGCCAGGGTTCGTTGGATAGTTTGGTATTGAAAATACATAAAGCAGGTTTACAGATAGCGTGCCACTCGAATGGAGACAGGGAGATCGATATGGTCATTGCTGCCATCGAAAAAGCACAAAGATCAGATTACAAGCCTGATATACGGCATAGGATCGAGCATTGCAGCATCACCAATCAAAATATTCTTGACAAAATAAAAAAGGACAGCATTATTCCTGTTTTTCACTGCTATATCAATGAACTGGGTACTCAAATGCTCGTGTATGGCTCAGAAAGAGATGCCATGTTAATGCCTACTAAAACGGCATTGGAAATGGGTATTCCTTTTGCGCTTCATTCTGACTATCCTATTTCGAGGTACGAATCCATGATAAGGCTTGGCAGCGCAGTGAACAGGACGACAAGCAATGGAATTGTTGTAGGTGGTAACCAAAGGATAAGTGCAGAAGACGCAATCAGGGCTTATACATTTGGCGGAGCCTACACTTCGCATGAGGAGAATAAAAAAGGAAGAATTATGCCGGGGCAATTAGCTGATCTTTTAATTCTTGATAAAGATCCTACGGCTATTGATCCCAAAGAAATATATTCAGTTCAGGTTTTGACAACAATAGTCGCCGGCAAGATTGCTTTTAAAAAGGAAAACTAAAGCAGTTGTTATATTAGCTGAAAGATACAAAGAATTATATCGCGTGATGACAGCTATCACCATAAATGTATGTTTACAGCTTGTACTTTTGATCAGCATGTTTTTTTAATCAATCATTTATGGATCGTGATGTTTTAAAGAAGATAGAATCGCAGTTGAATGAGCTCGAAAATAAAATGAGGGCAACGGCCGAAAAAAAGAAGTTACTGTTAGAAAAGCTTCCCACGCAACAATATCAGGCGGCGCAAAACCTGATCTATTATTTAACACTGAGAAACGAAGATATACGGGAACTTCAGGATTTGCTTCATATTTATGGCCTTTCTTCCTTAGCAAGCTCGGAAAGCCACATCCACAGACAAGTTCAATCGATTCTGGAGCGATTGGGCAAAGAATATGGTGAGGAAGAAAAAGATACCTGTACGTATGATTACTGCCGCAGCCAGATTGAACAAAGAAGCAGAATCCTTTTTGGAGAAAAAACTGATCCTATTGCACCCTATATCATGGTAACATTTGATTCATCCTTTGCTGATAATTATGCCTCCATTAAAAACCTGCTGCAAAATGGAATGAATGTGGCCCGGATCAACTGTGCACATGATGATGAAGCCATCTGGTCAAAGATGATCAGCAATCTTAAAAGAGCCAAGAGGCACACAGGCCTTGATTGCAAGATATATATGGATATAGCCGGCCCAAAAATACGAACTAAGTTATTGTGCAAAGGAAAGAGCAAAGGGAAAGTAAAGGTGGAGGAAGGGGAACTGATATGGCTTGCTGAGGATGCTAAAAAGTTTCAGAAAGATGATATTGTAATAAGCCCGAACGAACCAGGCATTCTTGAGATGCTGAAAAAAGGCGAGAGAGTGTTTATTGACGATGGGATAATAAAGTGCGTGGTGGAAGAAGCACAAAAAGAGAGTGTGTCTTTACGAATTGTGCGTATCTCTTCTGAAAAGCATCAGATTAAAACAGAAAAGGGCATTAATTTTCCAGACTCAGAAATTTCTATTTCTCCAATCACTGAATTTGATAAAGCTTGCCTGCCTTTTATTTGTGAGCATGCTGATTTGGTTGGGTTCTCCTTCGTTTGCTACCCTTCAGATATGGATAGCCTGCAGGGCATGTTAAATAAACTTTCGTCAAAGCCTCCATATATCATTATTAAAATAGAAACTCCGGAGGCAGTAAAAAATCTTCCAGACCTGTTGTTACGGGGGATGCAACAGCAAGCTTTTGGTGTAATGATAGCCCGCGGAGACCTTGCTGTTGAAATTGGATTTGAAAGAATGGGAGAAGTACAGGACGAGATTCTCTGGATTTGTGAAGCGGCACATGTTCCTGTAATTTGGGCTACACAGGTATTGGAATCGTTGAACAAGTCAGGAGTAGCTTCCCGTTCTGAAATCACTGATGCAGCTCATGCGGCTATGGCCGAATGCGTGATGATCAATAAAGGAGATCATACCATAGAAGTTATTGAAACATTAAAAGATATTTTACATCGGATTGGTGGCCACCATATCAAAAAGAGGTTCACATTCCGGCCTTTAAGCATTGCTTCGCGGTTTATGGCTGAACAATAACACAGCTACAGAACATGTTCCATTTTAATTTGTGATGATCAGAAAAAGAACCGCTAAGAGCTACATTAAATTATTATGAATATTTTTGTTATCCTGACAACGCTTTAGTAGAGTGTTTAACTTTAAGTAGTAAGTAAATTTTTCCCCCGTACTGGCTTCTTACTAAAGAACCTGAAAACAAAAAATTTATGAGTAGCCCGGCACCCAATGGCTATAGCACTATTTGCCCATACTTGATTGTTGAGAGTGTTGAGCAACAGATAGCATTCCTGCATAATGTTTTTGGTGCGGAAATTAAGGAAAGCCTGAAGAATGAGGAAGGCATAATTATGCATGGAGAAGTAAAGATTGGCGATACCGTTATCATGATGGGAAGGGGGGGGTGTTGGTTTTTCCCCGCATCCTGCCATGAACTATGTCTATGTGCAAGATGTAAACCTGGTGTATAAGAAAGCTATTCAAAGTGGGGCCATATCTATATATGAACCAGCCGATCGTTTTTACGGAGTACGGGAAGCGGGCTTTAAGGATATGCACAACAATACCTGGTATGCAGCACAATATGTAAAAGATGTGTCAATTGAGGATATGGAGAAGGGCTTTGCGAAAAAGAAGGCCTGATTTTAAGGGCAATTGCTTCTTTCTGGTTTCCAAATTACTCCAAGTCTGGGAGCCGGCTACATGAAATATCCGGTACAATTAAAACTGCGACTTCTTTGATATAGTAATAAAATTATTGGTTCTCATTATTCTTATTCTCTGGCAGATCATCATTTTTTATGGTTTTGTGATTTGATGGCATAGTACCATTAAGATGGCCAAATTTAAAGTTCAAGGCCAGCCTGATCATCCGGTAATAGTTTTGAGTGAAGCTGCTCTGCAGGAAATCGGGCGTTTTGCTATAGGTTGAATAAATGTTGTATAACTGAAATGGGTTATAAAAAGTGAATGAGAATGTAGCTCGCTTTTTTAGAAAATCTTTGATGATGTTTAATGAGGTATAAATGTAGTCACTTGACTTTCCCTGTAAAAAAATGGTGCCGCTTGCATAACCAAAGTTTATGGTTGCCACTACATCGTGAGCGAAATAATATTTGGAATATGCATACACATTGCCTTGCTTTCCTTCATTTCTATACAGCTCAGCATTGTAAAAGCCGGTTAACCACAGATATGATAACTGTGCATTTATACTGAAATACAATTTAGCCGTAACGGGATAACCCGTGCCCAGATTGATGCCTGCGCTTTGATTTTTTCCAACATTCAGCCAGGTTGTTTCTGTGAGTGTGTCGCTAAGCAATGAGGTTACTTTCTGTATTGTGTTATTTGAGAATGTATAATTCAGGTTGACATTTACAGGGGCTTTGGCGAATCTGTTATAACTCAGTTCAATGATGTGATTTAATACAGGACTCAAGCCGGGGTTGCCCGTTACGATTAGTTCAGGATTGGAACGGTCAACAAACGGATTTACCTGTTGCAAAACTGGGCGCAATATTCTTTCTGCGTATCCAAGGGTAATGCTTCCTTTTCTTTCGAGATTGCGCTGAATGGAAATAGCCGGGAGCAGGTTTATATAATGCCGTGCAGGAGCTGAATTCCCGGATGAAAAACTGCTATTTATCAGCGTTTTTTCCAATCGCAAGCCGGCTTTAAAAGTCAGGGTATTCCATTTTAACTGGCCCGATCCATACAGGCTGTAAATATCCTGGTGATATGAAAACTGATTGGTCAATGATGAATCTGAAATATATTGGCCAATTGTAAGATTAAAGTTTTCTTCTCCGAAATTGCTGTAATTATTTCTTATAATGGTTTTTGCGCCGGATTCAATAATGAGGTTTTGCACCGGTAATACAAAATCTAACTGGACTGTTTGTTCCTTTGCGTTTGTTGTATTTTGCTGATCATAATCAGTGCCGCTATAATTGAATTGATCGGACAACATCAAAGCGTTATCCTGAATATTGGATGCAAAGGCATACAGGTAAGACAAGTTTAGCAACTCACTCTTATTCTTTTTAAAGCCAAATTGGTAACCTACGCCAAGATCAAGCGCCCCAATTGAATTATTGCCAAAATTGTTCAACTGATAAGACTGAATTGTGCTGTCTGGTGAATCCGAAAGCTGTGAAAACCTGAAGGTATTCTGTATAAATTTACGGTTGATAAAATCCACTGCAGCGGTCAACAGGTTGAGGCTGTCAATTTCATAACTTAGCATTGTCTGTCCGTTATTAAAACTTCCTCCATTCACATTCTGCCCTTTTTGAGTTAAATCAGATCCTGGTGAAAAATTATTTAATCCAGATGATCCCACTGTTGTTTTCAGAGGCTGATGGCCAAGGCCAAAAAGTGAATTGATAGCAAGTTTCCCTTCCTTTAGATTGAACGAAAGACTACCACGTTCCCCAAATACATTATTAAATCTTCCAAAAATGCTGCCATTGAAACCCTCATCGGTTCTTTTATAAGTAATGATATTTATAATCCCTGTTATACCCTCAGCATCGTATTTTGCAGGGGGCACTGTAATAATCTCTATTTTTTGAATAGAAGTGGCAGGCATAGCCTTTAAAACTTCAGATGGGGCATTTACCATTAATGCAGATGGCTTACCATTGATAAAGATCCTGAAATTAAGGCTTCCTTTCAACTGTATGTTGTCACTTCCGTCAACACTGATCAATGGCAGCTTACGCAACATTTCCAGTGCGTCGTTGGCTTTGCTTTCAGGGTCTGCCTGCACGTCGTAGCTTATCCGGTCGATTTCCTGTTTGACTAATGGTTTAAAGGCTGTAACGGATACCTCCTTTAGTTGTCCATATGCTGCGGCCATGTCTATTTTGCCTATATCAATCAAATGATTTTTTGAAGTATCCTCAAAAATGATATTCATAGTTTTAGGCTGGTAGCCAAGATTTGCAAAAGCAAGGGTATATCTCCTGTTTGCCTGTGCCTTCAACTCAAACGCCCCTTGGTTATTGGTGAAAGACGATCCAAGATGCACCGCTGATTTCGCATCGAGCAAAAAAATGCTCGCAAAGCCAAGCGGGGTTCTATTTGCCGAATCAACCAATATGCCCCTGATGATAACTCTTTGAACCGGTTGTTGTGCCAATAAGCCGGATGTTGAAAAAATGATAAGCAGTATTGGTATTTTATTCATTAGAGGCAAATGAGGCAAATTATAATTTAAATACTCCTTAAAAATGTTGGTGTTGCATGTTTACAATAAATTAATATTATGATAACATGGAAGTTATCTTAGTTTAGCGATCGCCGACAAATGAATGCATTGTTCTTATAGGGATTTGAATCCCCAAACTCGCATTCTCTGTAGCCGCTATAAAATTCGATATTTTTCCAGGGGAATAATTGACTATTCCTAAGACCTTTTCGCGTGTGCAGGCTTGAATTTTTATTGATAAAATTCATTATACAAACCCCAAGGGGTTATTGCAACAGGGCTTGGCAAATAAATACAACACTATCGACACAAAGCCCGTCCTTTATTATGTTTTTTTGGACTCCCTTGCACGTTTTATTTTAATTCTGACATTTATTTTTTTGGCTTTTTTTGAAAAGCTCAAGAATAGTATGGAGCCCAGGGAAATTCTAAATTTTTTATTAACTTTATTATAGGAATATGAATGCAATTCAAAAGAAAAATAAATGAGCCCCGAAATAAAAAAATTGCTGGACGAATGGAAACAAAATAAGCTTTTTGAATTTGAAGGGCGTGAATACAAAGTTTCGCCAAATCCTTCAATGGACAAAGAACATTTTATTGACCTTATACATACTGCAAGAATCAGAATAGGGAAAAGAAGCTATCCTCTTAAATCAAAAAAGAGATTTATTACTTTCACTTTGCATGATGAAGCAAATCCAGATAAAGGAAATATAATCAGGTTAGGATGGGCAATGCAGGAGCTTGCAAAAAAATTTGAGGGCAAAGTGGCTAAGAATATTGACATCGTCTATCGATATTTTGAAAAAAAGAAAAACATTTCCTGAAACCCGGATTCAAGCTCTCATCACCTGCTATGACAATTGTTTTTAACTGACAAGCTGATTGGGATTGCCCGTAATCTACACTGAAGCCTGTGTTGAAGGCAGTTTACTCCGTTTTCAAACTATTTACCGGATTAGCAATAGCTGCTTTTATTGCCTGGTAACTGATGGTCAGCATCGCGATCATAGCAGCGATCAATCCAGCCGAAAGGAATATCCACCAGGATATATCAACACGATAAGAGAAATTCTGCAACCATTTGTACATTGCCCACCATGCTATTGGGAAAGCAATCAGGGAGGCGATTACGACCAGGATTAAAAAATCTTTGGACAATATCATAATAATATTCCTAGGCATTGCGCCTAATACTTTTCGGATGCTTATTTCTTTTGTTCGCTGAAGCGTTGAGTAGCTGGCGAGACCGAATAAGCCAATGCATGCGATCACTATGGCCAACAATGAGAAAATGGTAAAAAGGGTCTGTTCAGTTTGCTCTGATTTGTAAAGTGTAGCGATGTTCTGATCCAGGAAGCTGAAACGAAAATCATCTTTTGCATCGAAGTTCTTCCATGTTTTTTCAATTGATGCCATCGTGGTTTTAAAATGATCGCCCTTTACCAGAACCCCGACATTGCCCCATCCGAATTTGTTTGAGTTCAGAAAGATCAGCGGCGCTATCTTTTTGTGCAGTGACTGAAAATGAAAATCCTTGATAACACCAATTACTGTGAACACATTTTGCTCTTTCCCATTAGTTGAGTTTAGAAAGCCCTCTTTGCTGATCAGCCTTGCGCCAATAGGGTTCTTTAATCCAAAGTCCTCTGCTGCACTTTCATTCATCACCATGCTCAGCGAATCAGTTGACAATTCCTTTGAAAAAAATCTGCCTTCTTTCAGTTGCAGGCCAAGCAGGTTTAAATATTTATAATCAACCTGCATTATCTTTTGTGTTCTCGATGCATTATTGTCAAGGGCAACCCAAGTGCCGCCTCCGCCTGATTCATCATTTCCCGGCAATTCGCTTTCCGTTACGTCATCCACGCCCGGTATTTTTAATATCTCATCTACAAAGGTTTGCCGCTCATCTCTCACACTGTCTCCTGATTTCATTCTCCTTAGTTGCCAAATCCCATCTATCCGGGCAATATGATCTTTTTTGAAACCGAGCTCATCACCCAGCATGTATTGCATTTGCCTGTTGACAACAATGGTACAGATGATCAGGATAACTGAGATAGCAAATTGAAATACCACAAGCCCATTCCGCAGCGCTATGCCACTCCTATTCGATTTAAACCTTCCTTTCAGCACCAACATCGGATTAAAAGATGAGAGCACAAAAGCAGGGTAGAGGCCGGCTACAATGCCTACAAGTATGGAAAAAGCAAATACCAACAAAAGCCTCAGCGGATGCAGGAAATAAGTGAAGATCAGCTCGCCACCTGATATCTTATTAAGAACAGGTGTCAGCAAGAACACGAACAGCAATGCGAGCAACATACCCGCTACACTAAAGAATACAGATTCAGATAAGAACTGCCATATCAGTTCAGTCTTGCGCGAGCCAAATGTTTTTCTGATGCCAACTTCTCTTGCTCTTTCAATTGAAATGGCTGTTGATAGATTAATAAAATTGATACAAGCGAGAAATAAAATGAAAGCGCCGATGGCAGCAAAAAAAATGATAGCCCGCATGCTACCAACCGGCTTCAATTCATTATCGAGGTTTGAAGTTAAATGAATTTTCCTGATGGGCTGAAGATAATACCTGTATCCGTTGCCTTCTGCCAGGAACTTATCATAAGACTCACCGAACAGCCTCGCAACAGTACCAGCAACATATTTGTCTACAATGAGCTGTAATTTAGCTTCGAGTGCTGATGCAGAAACATTCTTGTTCAGTAGAAGGTAAGTGTAGACATCGAAATAAACGTAGTCAGGCTGGTTGAGACCATCGAGACCGGATGTTGTCATAAGCATATTAAACGCAAAATGGGACTTATCCGGCCAGTCCTTGCAAACTCCACTAACGATGCATTTTCGGAACTCATCTACAATTATTTGTTTCCCCATTGCATTTTCAACTGACCCGAAATATTTTCCAGCCGTGGTCTCATTCAAAACTACTGTGCCCGGTTTTTGTAAAGCTATATTTACATCTCCCTGCAGAAACTTTCCTGTAAAGACCTGAAAGAAATTAGAATCGGCCATCATTACATTTTTTTCGATAAATAGTTTTTCCCCAACTGTTATTTTAGTGCCGTTTTGACCACTGTAATCTATGATCCTTACACTTTGCAGCACTTCAGGAAATTCCTTCTTGACGGCCTGACCGATTGATTGAGGAATATGTCCTATGAAAGCGCTGCGGCCAGGGTATTTTCGCTCTAAAGCAAGCCTGTATATTTGGTCACCACGTACCTGATAATTATCATAACCCAGCTCGTTGTGTATATACAATACCAGCAACAGGCAGATAGTCAGACCCGTTGCAAGGCCAAATAAATTGATCAGGCTAAATACTTTTCTTTTCTGAAAATTTCTGAGCATTATTTTGAAATAGTTGCTGAGCATGGCATTGATATTTATGGCAACAAAAGTTAGCACCAGAATTTTATTCCTGATCAGCGAAGGATTAATTTATTGTTATGAGTTGAAACATCTTGTTTAAGGGCACAACGGATTGTGAGATGGGATGCTCTTTTTTTGCAATAACTTAAGATTTAGGTTCTCAATAGTCAAAAAATGCGATTTAAGGCATCAAGTTTTGTTCTACTTAAGGGTTAGTTTTCAGTAAAGTGCAGCAAATTATCTATTATCTACAATCAAGTCAGTGCCCAAAAAGGCAGCAGGAACAAGCTTGGTAACATTAAGGTAACATTGTGGTAACATTGCGGTCATACCATAGTTCTTCTTTTGCAGTCCAAACAAACGATAAATTATTATGAGAAGAAGAATTGGTACAAGTAAACTGCTCTTAACAACCCTTGTTGTTTTACTATTTTCTTTAAGTGCTGTCCAGGCTCAAACTTTATGGAATTCTGATTCTGCTTTTAAGGCAGGTGCGGCTAAATCAGGCAGGATTTGGGGATACGTATTTGGGGATTTTTATTATAAAGCGCATTCAGATTCTTTGAACCGCGGAGGGGGAAATCAGTACACAGGCATACCGCAAGGCAGGAATGCATTCCAGTTCCGCCGAATCTATCTCGGGTACGATTATAATATTTCGAATAAATTTTCTACTGAATTATTGTTGGCGGCTGAGGATAATTTCCCCGCATTTAATCCGCCGTCCTCATCAGCGGCCAGCGGCGATCAGTTGAGTAACAGCAAGGAAACTTTCTTTATCAAGCTGGCAAATATCCGCTGGAAAAATATCTGGAAAGGGACCGACCTCGTTGTTGGCGAACAATTTACTCCTTCATTTGCGATGCTTACAGAAAAAATATGGAACTATCGGTCTATCGAAAGAACGATTTCCGATATTCGCCGGACACCATCTTATGACATGGGTGCCGGGTTGCAGGGAACTTTTGATCCCAAGACAAAAAATTTCGGCTATAATCTGTTAGTAGCTACAGGCAACAGTGATAAACCGGCAGCCAATAGTTTTAAGTGGTTTTATGGTGATGTTTACGCCTTTTTAGCGAACAAGAAAATAATCATTGATTTGTATGCAGATTATCAAAGACTGAACTGGCAACCCACCTGGCACCACGACCGCCAAATGCTGAAAGGCTTTATTGCTTACAACACATCGCCAATTACGATAGGCGTTGAGGCGTATGTAAATAATATCAGGAATGACACAAAAGGATTAATGTATAGCGGGCAAGGGCCTGCTGATACAATTGGTACGAAAGCCAGAGGGATTTCTTTCTATATTCATGGTGATATCATTAAGGAAAAACTTCGCTTCTTTGCAAGGTGTGATTTATATAACCCAAATAAAAATATTGGAGCTAACTCTCAGGATTCTTCTTACGCTGCCCTTTCTTCGCCGAGCGGGTATAACACGGGTTCATATAAAATCACTCAGAACAATACTGGTGCGGTTGCAAGCGCAACTTCTTTAGGCGATATCACTTCAAAAGAGACTTTTTTCACTGTTGGGCTTGATTATATGCCTTTCCCAAATGTACATTTCGAGCCAAATATCTGGTATAATCATTACAATTCACAATTGACTACTGTTCCCGGGATGATGGCGGGCGCAAACAATGCAAACCACGATATGGTATGGAGATTGACATTCTTTTATGTTTTTGGCAAAATCTATAAGAATTCTTACAATCAATTATAATTTCAAATAAAATGACCTTGAAAATGAATTTCTTAAAATTGAAAAGCACTTTAGCAATGGGTGCTTTGCTTGCAGCCATCAGCATGTCATCATGCAATGGTGGAAATACTGCTGCAGATAATAAAGCAGACAGCTCCGCCACAGGCAACAGCGATGCCAATACTTTGATTGGTGCAGGCAGTTCTTTTGACAACCCATTGTTCTCGAAAATGTTTTCTGAGTACAATAAGTTAAATGGCTTGAGGGTAAATTATCAGTCTGTCGGATCGGGTGCAGGTATTTCTCAATTGACAAATAAAACGGTTGACTTTGGAGCTTCTGATGCACCGATGAACGGGAAACAGGATTCAGCAGTATCTGCACCTGTGCTTCACATACCTGTTACAGCAGGAGCAGTTGCCATCAGCTATAATCTGGCAGATGTAAAGGACACATTGAGCCTGACACCGGCGGTCCTTGCAGAGATTTTTCTCGGCAAGATCACCAAATGGAACGATGCAAAAATTGCAGCTATCAACAAAGGGGTTAAACTACCTTCAACCGGAATCGTGATCGCCCATCGTTCAGATGGCAGTGGCACTACCAATATTTTCACCACTTATCTTTCAAAAGTGAGCGAAGAATGGAGCACGAAAGTGGGCAAAGGTTCTTCAGTGAACTGGCCTGTTGGCTTAGGTGGAAAAGGAACTGAGGGAGTTGCGGGGATGGTTAAGCAAACGCCCGGTGCAATTGGTTATATCGAGCTGGCTTACGCTGTTCAAAACAGTATGGCTTATGCAAAAATTCAGAACAAAGCAGGCAATTTCATAACACCAACTATTTCCAGCGTAACTGCTGCTGCAAACATCAGCATACCTGCTGATTCAAAAGTGTCACTTACCAACACTGAAGCTGCTGATGGTTATCCTATCTCCGGTTTTTCATGGGTATTGATTTATAAAGAACAAAAGTACAATGACCGTTCTGCGGACAGGGCCAGCAGGTTATTGAAACTGTTGTCATGGATGATCCATGATGGACAACAATACAGTGGTGCGTTGACTTATGCTCCTCTTTCACCTGCTGCAGTGACAACGGGAGATGCGATATTGAAATCTGCGACTTATGATGGGAAGCCGATATTGCAATAATACACCGAAAGACGGGAAGCCGGCAAAGACATCAGAGACTGCTTTTCTTTCCTGACTAAACGAAAAGTTATGAATAGTACAAGCATTGATAAAGATAATCTTACCCTCAGCGAAGTATCGCTGGGGGTAATTGGTTCTGTAGGCAAGCCGATTAAAGTAGGGCAAAAGGTAAAGAGGCTGTACAGGCAGATCCGGACTGAAAATGTTTTCAAGCGCACACTGGTGCTGATGGGCTTGCTGATGATCGTGCTTGTGGTTGGCATATTGCTTACCCTGGTTGTGGAGTCTATGCCCTCTATGAAGGCACTGGGCCTGAAATATCTCTGGGGAAAAACATGGGATCCCGTGCAGGATATTTACGGCGCATATCCATTCCTGTTAGGAACCCTGCTCACTTCTTTTCTTGCTCTGATCATTTCTATTCCATTTTCTATTGCCGTAGCCATTTTTTTAGGTGAATATTATCCCAAGGGTTGGCTGCCCGATCTTTTAAAAAATACTGTTGAGTTGATTGCTGCAGTGCCATCCGTGATTTATGGTTTTTGGGGACTGGCCGTCCTGGTACCCATTGTAAGGACTTTTGAAACAAAGATTGGTGTGGAACCAGTTGGCGTGGGCATTTTCAGTTCTTCATTGATATTGGCTGTCATGATTATCCCGTATGGAGCTTCTCTCGGGAGATCGGTGATACAAATGGTGCCCTCCAATTTGAAAGAAGCTGCTTATTCATTAGGCGCCACCAGATGGGAAGTGATCAGAAGCGTGATCATACCTTATACGAAATCAGGTTTATTTGCCGGCATACTTTTGTCGCTTGGCCGTGCGCTTGGAGAAACCATGGCCGTGACAATGGTGATCGGAAACACTAGCATTATTCCTAAAAATATTTTTGCCCCGGGCAATACCATGGCGAGCGTAATTGCCAATGAATTCACAGAAGCAGACAAACCGGTTTATCTGTCTGCATTGATTGAACTGGGGCTGGTATTGTTCCTGGTAACTGTTGTTATTAATATGATCGGTAAGCGTGTGATCAGCCGTTTTACAAACGAATAAGATTTCACGGAAAGTCGCTAAGATGCGAAGAATTTGATAAGGATAGTTTGAATTTGAAATGAGATAATAATTATGAGCAGCCCAATAAAATACAGGATCGGGAAAAGCAAGGCTTTCCAGGTACTTACCACTACATTGGCTTTTGCCTGTGTAGTACCTTTGATATACATTCTTATCTATATCCTTCAGGCAGGTATCACTAAAATCAACTGGCATTTTCTAATGAATGTGCCAAAACCAGTTGGGGAAACGGGCGGTGGTATTGCCAATGCATTGCTTGGCACGCTCATCATCATTTTAGTTGCAGCGGCTATTGCCATACCAATTGGTATTCTGTGCGGTGTTTATCTGAGCGAGAATAAAAAAAGCAAGCTTGCATACTGGAGTCGTCTGTGCGTGGATATTCTGCAAGGGGTGCCTTCTATCGTGATAGGAATTGTTGCTTATTTCTGGCTGGTGAAACCATTGGGAGGTTTCTCCGCGTTGTCAGGCAGTGTCGCATTGGCCATTATGATGTTGCCGATTGTGATCCGTTCTACAGAAGAAACATTAAAACTGTTACCTGATACTTTAAGGGAAGCCGGTTTTGCATTGGGCATGCCTTTTCATCGCGTGATATTGAAAGTGATCATCCCCTGCGGTATCAGCGGTATTCTATCGGGGGTGATGCTTTCTGTGGCGAGGGTAGCAGGAGAAACAGCGCCGCTTTTGTTCACCGCATTTGGCAATCCTTATCTTTCTGCCAATATTACCAAACCCATGCAAAGTTTGCCACTGTTGATTTTCAACTATGCCACCAGCCCTTACAACGACTGGCATGATCTTGCCTGGGGCGCTTCAGTGATATTGTTGGTATTCGTATTGGTATTAAACATATTTACAAAGCTGATAACAAGAAAATGGAAAGTACAATTGTAAAGTCTATTGATTACAATGCATATTTTGGCGATAACCATGTGGTGAAGAATGTGAACATTGAGATACCGAAAAATCATGTGATTGCGGTGATGGGGCCATCGGGCTGCGGCAAGACCACTTTTCTCCGTGGCATCAACCGAATGCACGAGCTGATACCAAATGCTACTGCCAACGGAAAGATATTGCTGAACAATGAAGATGTGATGCAAATGCATCCCATTTTCGTTCGCCTTAAAATCGGGATGGTTTTCCAGCGCCCTAATCCGTTCCCTAATCTTAGTATCTATGACAATGTGATTGCAGGTTATAAATTGAACGGTATCAAATTGAAAAAGGAAGAAAGGGATAAGATCGTAGAAGAGTCTTTAACAAAAGTTGCGCTGTGGAAAGAAGTGAAAGATTCATTGACGAAGAAAGGTTCTTTTCTGTCCGGTGGCCAGCAGCAGCGGCTTTGCATTGCCCGTGCAGTGGCTATGCAACCGGAAGTGTTGTTGTTTGATGAGCCTACTTCTGCGTTGGATCCTATTTCTACCTCAACAGTCGAGGAATTGTTTCATGAACTGAAGAAAAATTATACGCTGATCATTGTAACACACAATATGCAGCAGGCAGCAAGGGTAAGCGACCGTACTGCGTTTTTTTATGTGGGCGAATTAGTTGAATACGATGACACAAAAAAAATGTTCACTAACCCTAAAGATATCCGCACACAGAATTATATTACAGGAAGATTCAGTTAGCAATGTGGAAATTTGAAAATGTCTCAATGTCTCAATTGAGAATTTAAGATAACATTATAAATCGCAGATAGAATGACACAGTTAGAAACAGAATTACATCTTTTAAAAAATGAGGTCATCAATATGTGGGGAATGGTCAGGTCACAATTGGTAAAAGCAAGGACTTCCATGCTCAATTTCGACAAAGACCTTGCCCGCGAAGTTATATTGAAGGAAAGAAGGGTAAACGGATCCGAACTGAAGATAGACCGCGATTGCGAGAATATTTTTGCGCTTTTGACACCTGTTGCTGTTGACCTTCGATTTGTGCTGGCTGTGCTGAAGATCAATTCAAATCTCGAAAGGATCGGTGATATTGCGGAGGGCATTGCAAAGTATATCCTTAGTATGGACGCTCAGTTCAAACCAGAATTACTGGAGGCGACTTATGTGATGAAAATGTATAATGAGTCAATCATTATTCTGGAAGATACATTAGCAGCTTTCGAAAATGAAGATACCATCCTTGCGCGTAAGGTCTTTAAAAAAGATGAATATCTGGATGAAATCAATATCCAGGCGAATGAATTGATTGAAGCTTATTTAAAAACGCATCCGGAAGATATTGATCAAGCCTTGTATATTTTATCAATCGTCCGCAAGCTGGAACGGGTAGGTGACCAGTCGAAAAATATTTCTGAAGAAATCATTTTCTACCTTGAAGCCAAAGTGCTCAAGCACAAGCACTCTCATTGATAATATTATCGTAACGTTCAATTAAAAGCAGGATAATATCAGACTTATATCTTGCAGGAACTTTAGCACTTGTTAATAATGGTTAGTTAAAGCAAAAAGTTAGAATTTTCTCATGCAAGTAGAGCCACTTCATTTTTATGATGGTGGCTTTTTTGTGAGCGGGCTATGGAGGATGCTTTCCGGGGTAACAAGAAAAATTACAAGCAGCAAGTCATTTCGAATCCGATGAAGAACAGAGGTCCCAGATGACAGAAGATAGGATTAGAAACGCCCAGTCATCAATAATGCCGGGGATTTCTCATCCCGCGTATTATCTACGATTTCCCAAGAACCTGAAGCGGGATTCGAAATGACGCGCTTCTAGTTTTCAATTTCCCATCCAGCATTATTAATTAAAAGACAGTTCCGGATAGACCCAACGGGGCTCATCGTTTTTCCTTCTGATGGCATGCTTCATCAGGTAACTGATGATGGATTCAGTTGAATGATTTGAAGAAAGTGTGATTTTCTTTTCATCATTCATCCAGTTTTCAAAAGCAGGAATGAAGTTTTTGTCTACCGCTTCGATGCAGTGAACGCCCATTTGCTTTAATGCTGCTGCATTGCACAATTGCTCATATTGGCCAATGATAGGGATGGCTAATAATTTTTTGCCCATATATAAAGCCTCCGCTGGTGTCTCAAAACCTGCGCTTGTAATGATTGCCCCGCAATTGATCATGCTTGTATTGAATCCATCTTTGTTAACGGGAGTCAATAAAATATTATTTTTTAAAACAGGTTGCCTGATTTCTTTTGAGAAGACCTCGAAGCGGAAATCTTTCAATTGAGAAAAATAACTGCAAACTACTTCGTCACTATATGAGGGCAGATAAACGGTGATATGCCCTTTATCCTGCGGCTCTGCCTGCGTAATTTCTTTTTTAATTACAGGCGGCAGAATAAAATTGTCATAGCAATTGAAATGAAGCCCTATATATTGAGATGCTCTGGCATAATTGTGCAGCACCCATTCGCCAATAAAATCTTTTTTTGGAGGCCTTGGTACTTTGGCGGATTGAAAACTTGCCTGATGCCCGAAATTGACAGAAGGTATTTTTTTGTGCGCACATGCCATAGAAGTGATGCATTCAAAATCGTTGATGACGAGGTCATATTTTTGCACAGGCAAATCGTTTACTTCACGCAGCACGCGGAGCGGAGAGAATTTGCGTATGGTGTCGAAATAATTCAGGCCGCCGTTGTGGGAATAAAAAAAGGAAACACCTTTGCTGCGGTATTTCACAGGCGCATTTAATGCAAGCGTGCTGTTGGCCCCGCTTAAAAAGATATCTACTTCCCCATACTGCTGCAAATAGGGAAGGATTTCCATGGCACGGCTGATATGACCATTTCCTGTTGCCTGTACTGCGTAAAATATTTTCATACTACATTTTTTTAAATTGCCAATGAGTTTATATAAAAACTGATTTCATCAGTTACCACACTTAGTTTCGGTTGTTGATCTACGTTATCCTGTTCAGGGAATTTCTTTTCATCATACTCAAAAATGCTCCATTCATTCTGCTGATATTCCAGCGCGGTGCAATGCTCCACCCAATCGCCGGAATTGAGGTAAGTGACTTTGCCTTCTTTGTTTTCGACAATTCTTTTCTGGGGTTTGTGAATATGGCCGCATATCACGTAGTCATATTTTTTTTCAATGGCGAGTTCCGCGGCGATCATTTCAAAATCATTTATTTTAGAAACAGCTTTGTTCACGCCAGCCATCACTCTTTTTGAAATAGACACCCTTTCCTGCCCGAGCAGTTTTAAAATAAAATTGACGAAACGATTGAAGCGGATCAGCAGGTTATATCCTTTGCTACCGAGCTTGGCGAGAAACTTTGCGCTATTCTTAGTGGTGTTATCGAATACATCGCCATGGAAGATCCAGGTCATTTTATTGTCAATTTCCAGCACCAGTTTATCAGTGAGCGTGAAGTTTCCCATGTGGATGTCGCTGTATTTGCGCATCATCTCATCATGGTTGCCGGTGATGTAAAATACGCGGGTGCCTTTGGTGATCATCTGCATCACTTCTTTGATGACCTGAATATGAGAGACCGGGAAAAAATGTTTGCTGAATTGCCAGCCATCAATGATATCGCCATTTAATATCAGTATGTTAGGGGAGATGCTTTTCAGGTAGTTCACCAGTTCTTTGGCGCGGCAACCGTATGAGCCAAGGTGAACATCGGAAAGTACAACAACATCGAGCGGGCGTTTGTCCATTACCAGAGGTTTTTCAAAGGTCTCAACTTACTGTTACTTCATCTTTATGCAGTCATTAAGAAATCATGAGCTTATGATGAACAAATTGTTATGGGATAAGCTTAATCGTTAAACATATGGCAGGACTCGTAATTCGTTAACAATTACTTCATACTGACTTAAGATTTGCTTCATAACAGACTTATACTTTTGACGACTGACTTAATGTTCATCAAAACTAAAAACTACTGTATTATGAGTAAAAGAATTACTCTGCCAATCAAGGCATGGGCAATTGCCATCGCACTATTGTTACCCGTTTTCTCGTTCGCGCAAAAAATTATTACAGGTCAGGTGCAGTCCAAAACAGACCAGTCGCCCGTTGTTGGCGCAACTATTTTAATTAAAGGAACAAAAATCGGAACTTCGTCAGGCCCCGACGGGAGATTTTTTATCAGGGCTAAAGAAGGAGATGTGTTGATTCTTACTGGTATTGGCATAGCAAAGCAGGAAATTACAGTAGGTAATGGTGATAATTTGATCATCAGCGCTACTACAGATTCAAGAAGTTTAAATGAAGTTGTTGTTACGGCAACTGGTATTAAGAAAGAATCAAAGAAACTGGCATATGCAATCCAGACTATTGATGCCGCCAGCCTGACTCAGGCTCGCGAAGGCAATCCTGTTAATTCATTGAAGGGAAATGCAGCAGGTCTTGCAATAGACATAACTAACGAAATAGGCCATGCGCCTAATGTTATCATGCGTGGAGAAGGCTCTCCTATTTTCGTGATTGACGGAGTGGCCGTAAATTATGATACCTATAATGTCAATCCTGATGACATTGAAACGTTCACGGTTCTGAAAGGGCCTAATGCTGCTGCGCTCTATGGATTTCAGGGCAAAGACGGAGCGATCATTATAAACACAAAAAAAGGTACAAGGGACAAAAGAGGTATTTCGATAAATTTGAACTCAAGCACCCAGTTCAATTCGGGATTCATCGCATTGCCTAAGTATCAGGATTTATATGGCCCTGGTGATAATGGAAAATATGCATTTGGAGGTGGTGGATCCAGCTCCGCATCTTATTTTGGCAACGGTGCAGTAGGTGTTGGAATAAATGATTATGATTATGATATCTGGGGGCCGCAATTCAGGGGTCAGTTGCTGCCTCAATACGATGGTGCTTACGATCCAACTCAAAATTATACCACGACCTATGCTGATGGGAGCACTTACACAGGTCATGTAGCACCCACACCATTTACAGCCAGGGGAAAGGATAACCTCAAAAAATTTATTCAAACTGGCCTTCTTCAATCCAACAGCCTTTCGGTGAGTTCATCAACAGAAAAAACCGATTTCAGGTTGTCTCTTGGGAATACTTATCAAAAAGGGATAGTTCCCAATACGCAGCTTAATAATGGAAGTTTTACGGCAAGCCTTGTTCACAGGTTCAATAACAAACTTAGTGTAACAGCTTATATTAATTATGCCAGGCAGTCTACTCCGAATGTTCCGGATGTGCAATATGGCCCTAACAGCATTATCTACAATATCATCATCTGGGGTGCAGCAGATTGGAGCGTTAACTCTCCAAATATACGGAACTACTGGCAGCCTGGGCATGTGGGTGTTCAACAAAACTATGAAGAATATTATCGGTATAATAATCCCTGGTTCATGTCGTACCAATGGTTAAGAAGCCATTATCAGAATAATGAATACGGGTATGCATCCTTAAATTATAAAGTCAATTCCAATTTGGATTTTCAGTTCAGGCCCAGCATCAATACGTACGACATGTTTAATTCAGAAAAAATGCCTTATTCAGCAGGCGTTTATGGGAGGCCTTTGAGACAGGGTGATTACAGGGAAGACAGGAGATCGCTGTTTGAGTCAAATGAAGATCTGCAGGCAAGATATCATCGTAATCAACTGGCCGGATTCCTTGATCTGCAGGTATTGGGTGGCGCAACCGCAAGAAGTTTCAATTTCACTTCGGATTACTTATCGACGAACTACCTGAACGTACCCGGCATTTATGCGTTTACAAATTCACTTAACCCGGTTCAAGGCACAGGCTTCCGCTCCAGCATGCTGGTGCTGAGTGCTTATTATTCAGTTGACCTGGGTTATAAATCTTATGTTACAGCCAACGTCACAGGGCGTGTAGATAAATCATCGGCACTCCCGTTAAACACTAACAGCTACTTTTATCCTTCTTTCAATCTTGCAACCGTTGTTTCAGACTATGTAAATCTACCAAAAGTGGTATCATTCCTTAAGCTGAAAGCATCTTATGCAGAAAGTAAAGATGGTGGAACTACTGCACTTTTTACGCCAAACCTAAGCAACATACCTGCTGCTAATAATTATGGTTTTGATTGGACATCCCCTTACGGTGGCCCAACTTACCAGTTTTCGCCAACTTATACTTTGGCTCCAACCTACAGCAGCCAGACAAGTGCTCAATATTCGGATCAAACCATCAGCCCTAAAATTTACACAGCAGATAGAAAGGCCACCGAATTTGGAATTGATCTAAGGTTTCTTGCCAATAAGATAGGTCTTGATGTTACCCGTTATCATTACAAAAATACGGGAATTGCATATCAAGGTACATCTTCCTCATCCGGCTATTCTTCTTATGAAACAAACGGGAATATATACACCAATGATGGTTGGGAAGCCGTGTTGACAGGTCGTCCAATTTCAAATCCAAGGGGGTTCAGTTGGATGATTACCGCTAACTTCTCAACTTATGTAAGGAAATGGGTAAATGATGCCAATCCTGATAGCTGGCAGCATAATGGAACAAGAATTGACCTTGTATATGGAGACGCCTTTGAAAGAACACCGGATGGCAAATTTGTTATTGACCCTACTTCAGGACTCTATAACCGCATACAGGAAGAAGGTGGCACCAGTGCAAACAAAATATATGGGCATGCAGATCCTGACTGGCAATGGGGGGTAGTGAACAATGTGAGCTATAAAAGCATTTCGCTTCGCTTTCAATTCGATGGAGTTGTTGGCGGTGTGTTAGAAGATTATGTGAGACATAAAACACTTCAGGGAGGCCGGCATATTGAAGCCGCAAGCGGTGCCTTTGGGGTTGCCAGACCTTCGGATGAAGCAAATGTGCCCGCTTACACAGGAGATGGTGTGAACCTGACAGGTGCACCTATTCAGTTAGATCCCGTGAGTGGTGTGATCACCAATTACAAAGATTTGACGGTGACACAAAACACAACCAAGAGCCTGGTGCAGCCATTTGTTTATAATATGGCCTCTATTCCTGATCTGGACATGATTAAGAAAACTTATGTTAAGTTGAGAGAAGTTACGCTCACTTATAACTTTTCTCCGAGCCTTTTTGGCAAACATGCGTTTATACAAAAAGCAACCTTCTCTTTTGTTGGCAGAAATTTACTTTACTTCTTCCCCAACAGGTATAAGGATCTCGACGTGGATCAGTACACTCAATCCAGTGGATCGGGGCTGCAAACACCTACAACGAGAAGTTTCGGGTTCAATTTAAATTTTACATTCTAAAATCGCTAAAGCAAAAAATATGAAACTCTTAAAATATATGGGCTATTTAAGTTTGCTTGCTTTTATTGCATCGTCTTGCAGCAAAAAAATTGAAAGCCTGCAAGCTAACCCCAATGCCCCAACTAGTGTTCCTCCGCAGTTGATCCTTGGCACAGTATTGACAGATATGTCCGGAACCGGAAGCCAAGGCAGTTTGGGTGGCATCAATTCGTGGAGCAACGTACATGACTGGAATCAATATCACTGCCAGAATTATAATTACTATGGCAATAATATTTACTCATGGTCGAATGGATCTTTTGATCCTTATCTGGTTTTAAAAAATGTGGTGCAAATGGAGAAAGAAGCTCTTACCAGAGGAAGCGCATCAGTGAATCCCTATGAAGCGGTAGGAAGATTTATCAAGGCTTATTATTATTATAACCTCACTTCACTTTTTGGGGACGTACCTCAAGCAGAAGCACTGGAAGCCCCACAAAACTCCACACCCACGTATACTCCTCAGGAACAGGTATTTCTCTATGTGCTGAACGAGTTAGACAGTGCTAATACCGACTTGACGGCATTGATTGCTAATAATGATAACTCTTTATCAGCGTCTCAGGATATTTATTATGCAGGGAATTTGTCGGCCTGGCAAAAATTAGTAAATTCATTTAAGCTAAGAGTATTGATAGCACTTAGTAATAAAGCTTCAGATGCAACTTTGAATGTTCCTGCTCAATTCGCGAATATCTTTAACAACCCTACAAAATACCCGATTTTTCAAAGCCAGGCTGATGATTTGGAGTTAGTATACAACCCGGGAGGTGCGGACACTTATACCACATACCCATTCAATCCCAGCAACTTTGGTTCTATTGCTGCTCGTTTTAATATGGCGGATACTTATGTAAGTGCACTGACTAATATCAATGATCCCCGCGTTTTTATAAACTGCGACCCTGCATGGGCTCTTGTAGGAAATGATCCCAATCCAGCTCAATATAAATATTTTGTTGGTGCAAGCACAGGCCTTGATCTTGGTACAATGTACGCCAACGCAAGTGCCGGTGATTATTCATTCATTGGGCGCTATAGGTATTATTCGAATTTTACCGGAGACCCTGATGTGTTGGTAGGGTACAAAGAAATGCTTTTCAACATTGCAGAGGCTATAGAGCGTGGATGGATTTCAGGTAATGCGGAGCCTTTTTATAAAACAGGTATTAATGAATCCATGAAATTCTATGGCATTGACACAACCCAAACAAATTTTACTGCATATTTTCTTCCTCCTACTGCCAATGCTGTTACTGGGGTTGAGCCTTACTCGTTTAACTTTACTTTTTCAAGCTATTATGCACAACCTGCTGTTCAGCTTTCTTCGACAACTGCAACAGCTATCAATCAGATAGTGTTGCAGAAGTATATTGCCATGTTTGAAAATTCAGGTTATGAGGCATATTATAATTACCGTAGAACAGGTACTCCTGCTTTTGAAGGTGGCAGCGGCGTAGGCAATAATGGTGTTATTCCATTAAGATGGGCTTATCCGATTACAGAGCAAACGCAGAATAAAGCTAATTATACTGCTGCATTGACAAACCAGCAGTTTACAGCAGATGACCTGAACCAGACTATGTGGCTGCTTAAATAGTTTTTCTTTGATACAGGCATTTTTAAATGCAGTTTTGGTTAAAAGCAATAAGGCGGAACTTGTCCAAGTTTCGCCTTTATTTGTAAATAATATTTAATTTCTATTATGAAAAATATTTTCTTTTTCATTTTTCTTTTCTATGGCTTACATAGTTTCTCACAATCGCATAAAACAGAAAACCTGATTATTGTGACGCTTGATGGCATGCGCTGGCAGGAAGTATTTGGCGGTGTAGATTCCGTTATTTTGAATAACCCAAATTACACATCAGAGAAAGATGATATCAAGAAATTGCTGTGGAGCAATGATATCAATGAAAGAAGAAAAAAGCTATTCCCATTTTTATGGACTACGATTTTTTTGGAGGGCCAGTTATATGGCAACAGGAATGCCGGCAGCAATGTGGACGTTGCCAACCCCTATAAATTTTCTTACCCGGGCTACAACGAAATATTCACAGGCTACCCCGATACGTCAGTCAATTCGAACGATAAAATAAAAAATAAGAACACGAATGTGCTTGAATTCATCAATAAGCAAAAAAATTACGAAGGAAAAGTAGCCGCATTCAGTACATGGGATGTACCGCCGTATTTTTTAAATAAATGGAGAAACGGCTTATATGTGAACGCGGATCAGGATTCCATTGGATTTGGTTCTCCCGCTGCTCTACTGCTCAATGATATACAGAAGCTCTCCATGAAACCAAACGGCGAAAGATTGGATGTGGTTACTTATATTGCAGCGAGAGAATACCTTAAAGAACATAAGCCCAAAGTGCTGTATATTTCTTTTGATGAAACCGATGAGTATGCGCATCAGGGTAAATATGATTATTATCTCGGGGCGGCGCATGCTGAGGATGGGTTTCTGGCAGATATTTGGAAAACAGCTCAAGCAATGCCTGAGTATAATAATAAAACCACGCTGATCGTGACCTGCGATCATGGAAGAGGTGATAAAATTAAAGACGAGTGGAGAGATCACGGGCAAAAAATTGAGGATGCAGGCCATATTTGGATAGCAGCTATCGGGCCGGACACGAAGCCATTGGGCGAAATGAAAACACCGGTTACACTTTATCAAAAACAATTAGCCGCAACATTTGCTGCATTGTTGGGTTTTCATTTTGTTCCTGATAAAGGAAATGCAGAAGCCATTTCAACAATCATTCAATAAAGCTATATTATGGATAATGAAAAAGCACAACAGGTAACAGATGAGATCATGGGTTATTATGAGCATCATGGCGGCGAAGAATATGCCGGCGAAAAAGTAACACAATTAGAGCACATGGTTCAGGCAGCTCAATTGGCGGAGGAACAGGGTTATGACGAAGAAGTAGTGCTGGCCGCGTTCCTGCACGATATAGGGCATATTTGCGAAGCAGGGCATGGCGATAATGAGATGGGCGATTTTGGCATTAAGGATCACGAAGAAATAGGCGCTGATTTTCTCAAAGAAAAAGGGTTTTCCAAAAAAGTAGTGCGCCTCGTCCAATCGCATGTAGAAGCAAAAAGATACCTCACGTTAAAAGATCCTGCATATTATGATCAATTATCTGATGCAAGCAAAAGGACACTTGAATATCAGGGTGGCAGGATGGAAGAAGAAGAAGCGAAGGCATTTGAGCAATACCCATTGTTCGACCTGATCATCAAAATGCGCAAATGGGACGAGCAGGCTAAGATTGAGCACAAGCCTTTGCCAGCATTGGCGCATTTCAGAAAAATGATCCTGCATCATTTAGAATCTCAGAATAATTAGCTGCTACTTTCATCATGTAAAGTTCGGGACAAGTGATCATCAATTAAAACATTATGCAATCCATTTCATTGCCGGGAAAAGAGGGCAGCACATTAAAATCAAGACTGCAGAACTCCCCTGCCTGGGTATTTGTGTTGTATGTTTCACTTTCCTCATTTATCGTGTACACATGCATGTATGGTTTCCGAAAGCCATTTACATCCGCGTCTTTCAATGGACATACTTTATTTGGCATTTCTTATAAAGTAGTTTTGGTTATATCGCAGGTCATTGGCTATATGCTTGGCAAATTTTATGGCATCCGTTTTATCGCTTCATTGCAACCTGCCAAGCGTGCCAAGATCATTCTCCAATTGATTTTTATCGCCTGGGTTTCTTTATTTTTCTTTGCCATAGTGCCCGCCCCATATAACTTTATTTTCCTCTTCATCAATGGCTTTCCACTTGCCATGGTATGGGGATTGGTATTTGGTTTTCTGGAAGGCAGGAGGGTAACAGAAATCATGGGCGCTGTACTGGCGACAAGTTTCATATTTGCTTCCGGGCTGGCAAAAACAGCAGGGAAATGGATCATGCTGAACCTTCATATCAGCGAATGGTGGATGCCTTTTGCGGCAGGGGCCTTATTCATTGTACCACTTTTAATAAGCACATGGCTACTTAATCAAACACCTCCGCCAAATACAGAAGATGTGGCCGCAAGAACGATACGCAAGCCCATGGATAGGGAAGAAAGAAAATCTTTCATTAAACGGTTTGGTTTTGCTTTGGTCCCGGTCATCATCGCTTATGTAATGCTCACTATACTTCGTGACTTCAGCGAAGATTTTGCCAACGAACTCTGGATTGAAACAGGCTACCAGAACAATGCAGGCATTTTTGCACAAACCAGCACTATTATTTCCCTGGTGGTGTTAGCGGTCATAGGCGGTTTTTTTCTTATCAAAAACAATTATCGGGCTTTTCAGTTAAACAATGTCATTATTATTTTTGGCTTTCTGGTTGCTGCTTTAGCTACATTTCTATTTCATCTTAAAGTTATTTCCCCGGTTATCTGGATTGTATTCGCTGCATCGGGGCTTTACCTGGGTTATGTACCATACAATTGCTTTTATTTTGAAAGAATGCTGGCTGCCTATAAAGTACCGGGCAATGTGGGATTTGTGATATACATTGCTGATGCATTTGGATATTTAGGTACTGTAGTTGTATTGCTGGTTAAAGAGTTTATATCAATCAAATATTCCTGGGTCGATTTTTTTACGTGGATATTTTATATTTCAGCAGGCGGCGGTATTTTGCTGGTGCTATGGGGGTCAACCTTGTTCTCTAAAATTTACAGGAATAGCAAATGAATTATTGCTCAACTTGCTTAATTGAGCAATAATTTTTCAGGAATTATCATCTTTCAAATCAAACATAGAAATGAGTATTTCGACAAACCCTTTTTCTGCTAACGGAAAAAACTATTCACCCGTCGCAAAGCCGATTGTGGTGATATGCATTGATGGATCTGCGGATGAATATCTTGACGCCACTATGGCGCACGATCTGTTGCCCAATTTGAAAAGTATGGCGGTGAATGGATATCGCGGAATGGTTCGCGGCGCGTTGCCATCTTTTACCAACGTGAACAATTCTTCTATCGTTACAGGTGTTTCCCCTGCGGTGCATGGTATCAGCGGTAATTTTTTTTATAATGCGGCAATAGATAAAGAAGTGATGATGAACTCCTCTGAATACCTGCGGGCAGAAACATTGCTCGCTGCTGCTGCAAATGCGGGCCGTAAAGTAGCTGTAGTCACCGCAAAAGAAAAGCTGCGGGATATTCTATCTTATAATATGAAAGGCATCGCTATTTCTGCGGAAAAAGCAAATCAGGCAAAAGAAGAAACGCATGGCATCGATGGTGTAGAGGAAATTGTTGGCTATCCTACTCCGCCTATCTACAGTGCGGATGCAAGCCTCTTCGTGCTTCGTGCAGGTGTTGCATTTATTGAAAAAGGGATTGCAGATTTTCTGTATTTGTCACTTACCGATTACATGCAGCATACTTATGCGCCAGATGCGGAAGCATCGCTTGCTTTTTATCAAGCGATGGATAAGGAGATCGGGAAATTAGCGCGGGCTGGCGCAATCGTCGGCGCAACAGCCGATCACGGCATGAACGCAAAAATAAAAGCAGACGGCACGCCTAATGTGCTGTTTGTAGAAGACATGCTGGAAGAGAAATTTGGAGCGGGCTTCAGAGTGATATGCCCGATCACCGATCCTTATGTAAAGCACCATGGTGCTTTGGGTTCTTATGTGGTGATTCATGTGCCCGATGTTTCAAAAGCAGATGAAATAAAAAAATGGCTGGCCATACAGCCGGGCATTACAGAAGTGTATGATAGGGCGACTGCTGTGAGAGTGCTGGAGCAGCCCGAAGACCGCATTGGCGATCTGGTTGTGTTATCAGGAAGAGATGTCGTTGTCGGGCGAAGGCCGGAATACCACGACTTGTCTGCATTGGATGGTACTTTACGCTCACATGGCGGAAGATATGAGGAGATGGTGCCTATGATTATTTCGCATCCGCTGAATGCGGCTTATAAAATGAAGGCAGCAGGAGATCCTCGAAACTTCGATATTTTTGATTTTACTGTGAATGGCACCCATTAATGTGCTTTATGTAAATTCATTATGCTAAAAAAAATTAGTATCATTCTTCAGCGACACTAAAATGTTTTGCTATGAGCGCAACAGATATTAATGCAAAGGAAAAATCAGACACAAAAGAGGATAACGTGCTGCATTCCCATTGTTACGTTGCAGGCAAGGTGGTAACATCTGATCAGATACTCAAAGTGAAAAGCCCTTACGATAATCGTTTAGTGGGTACTGTAGCATTAGCGAATGCATCGCATGCTCAAGAGGCAATTGAAGCAGCTTTGGCAGGAGGAAAAACATTGACCCGATACGAGCGGTTTAGCATACTCGAAAAAACAAGAAGCTTGTTGACTGAAAGGTGGGATGAATTTGCAAAAATCATTAGTGCGGAATCGGGCCTGGCAATTCGCGAAGCGATCTATGAAACTGGCCGTGCGCAAGACGTGCTGATGTTTGCGGCAATTGAAAGCTTAAAAGATGACGGGCAGATATTTTCATGCGACATTTCGCCCAGCGGCAAGGCAAGAAAGATATTCACGCTGCGCGAACCATTATCGCTTGGCATTTGCATCACACCATTCAATCATCCGCTGAACCAGGTAGCGCATAAAATTGCGCCAGCCATTGCTGTTGGCACGCCGGTTATTTTAAAGCCATCAGAAAAAACACCACTCACTGCAATCAAATTAGTTGAGCTATTGTATGAAGCCGGCCTGCCTCATTACATGCTCAGTGTGCTGTTAGGCCCCACCAATGAAATTGCTGAGCGATTGGTGAAAGATCAGAAAGTTGATATTGTTTCATTTACAGGAAGCGTTGCAGTGGGAAAAAAAATTGCATCGACAGCAGGGTATAAAAAAGTGATATTGGAACTGGGTGGCAATGATCCGATCATCATCATGGAAGACGCAGACCTGGATACAGCGGTTTATCTTGCTGCTGAGGGGTCGTATCGGAACAGTGGGCAGCGCTGCACAGCGGTGAAGCGTATTCTTGTACATGAAAAGATAAAAGATGCATTCATTGAAAAATTTGTAGAAAAATCGAAGACATATATCTGCGGCGACCCATCTGATCCCAAAACAGTTGTAGGCACTGTGATTGACGAGGCATCTGCTATTTATCTTGAAGCGGTTGTGAACAAGGCAGTTGAGCAAGGTGCAAAAGTGTTGTTAGGCGGAAAAAGAAAAGGCGCTTTGATAGAACCCACTGTGATCGTTGATGTGCCACGAAATGCAGATATGGTGATGCATGAATCATTCGGCCCGCTTGCACCAATCCTGACTTTTAAAGATATAGACGATGCCATTGCGCTTAGCAATTCAACAGCATATGGATTATCCAGCGGTATTGTGACGAACAATATGCAATATGCAATCCGCTTTATAAAAGAACTGAAAGTAGGCACAGTGAATATTAATGAAGTGCCGGGATATCGTATAGAAAGCTCACCATTTGGCGGCATCAAAGATTCAGGGCTTGGCGTGAAGGAAGGTGTGATAGAGGCTATGAAATGTTTTACTTACGTAAAAACATTTTCGATGCCGTGGTAAGTTTTATACTATCCGCTATCTGGGTTAACTGACTTTGGAGATTGTTGTTAATTATTATTCTTTTTTGCTTGTCCAAAAAAGAACCAAAAGGCACCCCCGAAAACGTGATGTATATCGTTTTCGGGAAAGAGGTTGAATTGGGCTTCAGTGCTGTTGTGGCTTCTGCTTTATGAAGTCTGTTGTGCGCTTTACCGGAGGCCACTGAATTAATATTGCCGGGCGGAATTTAGGATAGTCATTTAGGTTTTGCGTAAAAGAGAAACGGCTTAACAAGTATTCCAATGAGAAAAATATTATTTACACCCGGCCCTCTTTCCACTTCAAAAACAGTGAAGGAAGCCATGCTGGATGATATGGGATCGAGAGATCATGCATTCATGAGTGCAGTAAAAGATATCAGGGATGGTTTGTTGAAACTTGCGCATGTCTCAAAGGAAGATGGCTTCGAATGTGTGATTGTGCAGGGCTCCGGCACATTTGGAGTAGAAAGCGTGGTAAGCAGTGTGGTTGGTGTTAATGATAGTTTGCTTATTTTGGTAAATGGCGCTTACGGTGAGCGCATTGTAAAAATGGCAACCATTCATCACCTGGATCATCTTGTGCTGCGTTTTGAAGAAGATGAAATTGTGGATCCTGAAGCAACAGAAAATTTTCTGCAGTCGCATCCTTCAATTAGGTATGTTGCCTGCGTACACAGCGAAACAACAACCGGCTTATTCAATCCCATTAAAGAAATTGGTGCCATTTGCAAAAAGCATGACAAGGTTTTTATCGCGGATGCGATGAGCAGTTTTGGTGGTGTGGAAATGGATATGAAAGAACTGAATATTGATTTCCTTATTTCATCATCCAACAAATGCATTGAAGGTGTCCCTGGTTTTTCTTTTGCGCTGTGCAAGCGCGATGAATTGCTAAAAGCAAAAGGCCACGCAAGAAGCCTGAGCCTTGATCTGTATGACCAATGGAATGGGCTGGAAATAAATGGCCAGTTCCGTTTTACGCCACCCACGCTCAGCATCATGGCTTTTCGACAGGCCATGCGCGAGTTGGAAGAAGAAGGAGGCATTGCGGCGAGAGAACGACGTTACAAAGCGAATAAGAAAGTGCTGGATGAAGGAATGGCTGCGTTAGGGATTAAACAATACCTGCGGCCGGAAATACAAGGGCATATCATCACTTCTTTTTTATATCCTGAGATAGAAAATTTCAACTTCGGAGAATTCTATAATAAATTAAATGAACGGGGATTTGTGATTTATCCCGGCAAGCTGAGCAAAACAGATGCTTTCCGCATCGGTAATATCGGTCAGATATTTCCGGATGATGTAAGAGCGCTGGTAGCAGCCGTGAAAGAAGTATTGCAATAAATTCTCCATAAAAATATCGCGGGCAGAGTTGCCTTGGAATATGATTATTCAATCATCAGAAAAATCAGATGCTGTAGTTATTGGTGGCGGCATATTTGGCTGCGCGATCGCATATTATTACACCAGAAATAATCCCGGGAAAAAAATAGTCGTGCTTGAACGTAATGAAATTTGCAATTCCGCTACAAGCCGCGCTGCCGCCTTAGTTACGCGCATCCGGAGCAAGAAGCATTTTATCCCATTATCATTGGAGACCTACCGTGCAGTTGCTGAAATGGAAAAGCAATTGGGAGAAAGCCTGGACATGAAAGAGGTGGGCGTGCTGCATGTTGCGGCAAGCGAACCCAGCGTTGCAGCGCTTGGTGATCTTATGAAAATCGCCAACGAATTTGATGAGCCTGCGGAGTATATTGCTCATGAAGCGGTTCAAAAAAAGCTGCCGTGGTTAAAAACGGATGAAGTATTGCAATTCGGGTTTATGCCACGTGAAGCGTATTGCGATCCCTATTTGTTAGGAAGTTTTTTTGCACGGTGCGCAAAGATGCAGGGTGCAGACATACGACAGGGGATTGAAGTAAATGCATTGCTACTAGATGGTGATACGGCTGTTGGAGTTTCAACAAATACAGGAAAAATTTTTGCAGAGAATATTATAATTGCCGCCGGGGCATGGTCACCCATAATTGCAATGCAGGCAGGGGTTGGATTACCAGTGGCACCTGTGAGAAGCCAGTATTGGATCACAGAAAGAGATGATCTTTTCCCGCTTCACTCGCCTATTGTTATTTTGCCCGATGCACAAGCATATGCCAGGCCTGAGGGTGGTGCTCTGCTTTTTGGCATCAGGGAAAAAAAATCGATGAGCGTTTCACCAAAAGATATTCCATCCGACGTCAGTCAGTATTCTTTCAGTATGGATAGAGGTATGAGCGATTTGATGGAAGTGATCGATTTGCTTGCAAGATTTTTTCCAAAGATTTATGATATCGGATTAAAGTTTTATATAGCCGGGTTTTCAGGTTATACACCAGATAATAATTTAAGTATGGGTGCAGTTCCTGCCGTGCGGCATTTGTATGCGGCAACGGGATGTGCCGGGGCTGGCATTTCTGTTGCAGGCGGCGTGGGGCTTGCATTTGCGGAGATGATAGCAGGCAAACCCAATCCTTATGATTTCGCCCCATTCAATATAGAACGTTTTGGAATGATTGATCCATTCAGCAAAGAATGGCTTGACAAATGTGCATTAGCCAGATCACAAAAAAGGAGCGGATGATTTCGCGGGGGAAGTAAAAAGAACAGCCTGATGTTTTTTGTATTGGCGAGTCTTTTTACATGAAAGAACCACTTGCAAGTTTATATTTACTTTTGCAGTTTTATCAATGTGACGAAGCCAATTTATTAATGAAGAAAACCAGCGCAATATTTTCAGAGAACATTTATTTTTTTACCGTCTATTTGTTGTTCCTTCTGATAAGTATCCTGTTCTTGTCATTCAATTCTAAAGTTGATGGGTTTATCTTGCTGAACCCTTATCACAGCAAGCCGCTGGATTTATTTTTTATGATATACACCAATGTTGGTGACGGTCTTTTTTCCATTGGCATATTCTTATTACTGTTATGGTTGCGCCGCCCGCTGCCGGGATGGGAGATCGTTTTAGCATTTCTTTTATCCGGGCTGGTGGTGCAGGCGGTGAAAAATTTTTTCCCGATGCCAAGGCCTAAAACTTTGATTGGTGATGCGCACTATGCTTATTTCATTGACGGCTTTACACATGTAGGCAATGCCAGTTTTCCTTCTGGGCATACCGCGACCGCATTTGGCACGGCTTTACTGCTTTCTATATTCACTAAAAATAAAAATTATAGCTTGCTGTATTTATCGGCGGCATTGCTGGTGGCGTATTCAAGGATTTATCTCGGGCAGCATTTTTTGCAGGATGTATTTGCAGGCGCATTGATTGGTGTGCCGGTGGCACTATCTGTGTATGTTGTTTTTGATCGCCACCCTTCGTGGATTAAGAAATTAGTTTTTAAAAAATCGAAAAGCAATAGTTAGTACTCAATAATGCATGTATGTCAGATGAAATCTTACTTATAAATAGTGTATTTCAATGATCAATGGAAAAAAATTAGTGATTGTTCTTCCGGCTTATAATGCAGCCCTTACTTTGAAAAGGACTTATCAGGAAATCCCTTTTGATATTGTGGATGAAGTGATTCTTGTGGACGATAACAGCAATGACAAAACAATTGAGATTGGGCGCGAGCTGGGCATCTCTCATATCATCAAGCACGACAGGAACCGCGGCTATGGCGGTAATCAGAAAACTTGCTACGACAAAGCATTGGAAATCGGTGGTGACATCGTTATCATGTTGCATCCCGATTATCAATACACGCCAAAGCTTATTCCTTCTATGGCTTATCTGATTGCGAATAATGTCTACCAGGTAGTGCTGGGCGCAAGAACTCTTGGGAAGGGTGCTTTGAAAGGAGGGATGCCTTTATATAAATATATTTCTAATCGTCTTCTCACTTTTTTTGAAAATGTTATGCTCAGGCAAAAGATAGCAGAATATCATACTGGTTACAGAGCTTTTTCGAGAGAGGTTTTACAGTGCATCAACTATGAAGTCAATTCGGAAGACTTTGTTTTTGACAATGAAATGCTGTCCCAAATTGTGTATCTCGGTTACGAAATTGCCGAGATTACTTGCCCAACAAAATATTTTGAAGAAGCTTCAAGCATCAATCTTCAAAGAAGCATTACTTATGGAATAGGCGTGCTGCGGGTTTCGATTGTGCACCGATTGTGCAAATGGGGCTGGATGAAGAGAAAAATGTATGAGCCGAGAAAAATGTGAAAATTTGAAAATAGCTCAATGACTCAATTGAGCTATTTTCAAATTGAGCTATTAATAAATTATCCATTATCAATTAATCTATGCGCCTTACCAAAAATCAGATTATCCTTTTCGTTGCTTTATTGGCTGCTATTTTTTTTATCCCTTTTTTAGGCAGGGTGCATCTGTTCGATTGGGACGAGATCAATTTTGCAGAATGTTCCCGCGAGATGCTGAAGATGCATGATTTCAGCCGCGTGTACATCAACTTCAAACCTTTCTGGGAAAAGCCGCCGATGTTCATGTGGATGCAAATCGCTGCGATAAAAATTTTTGGCGTTACTGAATTTGCTGCGCGATTCCCCAATGCGATATGCGGTATCGTAACACTGATTGTTATTTTCATGTGTGGAAGCAAGATTTACGATAAAAAATTCGGAGTGTTGTGGGCACTTGCATTTGGCGGCTCGCTTTTCCCGAACATGTATTTTAAATCCGGCATCATCGATCCGTGGTTCAACCTGTTCACTTTTCTGGCATTGTTTAATTTCATTTTATATCACTGGAGCAGGAACGGGTTTGATAAAGAAGGGCTGAAAAAACCCCCTTTATATTATGTGGTATGTTCAGGCATATTTATGGGGCTTGCCATCTTGACTAAAGGCCAGGTTTCGTTGATGGTTTTTTTATTATCGCTTGGCGTTTATTTTATTTACAACCGGTTCAAATTTTATTTCAACTGGTGGCATGCGATTTTATTTTTAGTGATCGCCGCAGCCGTTACATCCACATGGTATGGGTATGAAACGATGAAGAACGGTCCCTGGTTCATTACCGAATTTTTGAAATACCAGTATCGCCTTTTCAGTACGCACGATGCGGATCAGAAAGGTTTCTGGGGCTACCATTATGTGGTGCTGCTTATCGGTTGCTTTCCTGCTTCACTGCTGGCGATCCCTTCTTTTTTCAAAACAAATTATAGCAGTCACTATGATAAGGATTTCAAAAAATGGATGCAGATACTATTTTGGGTAGTGAGTATTTTATTCACTATTGTTCAGTCGCGCATCATCCATTATTCTTCCATGGCATGGTTTCCGCTTACTTTTATGGCAGCATATACCATCTATCAATGGGACTTAAAACGACTGACGTATAAAAAATATGTGGGCGTGTTCATTGCTATACTTGGCGGCATCATTTCATTTGTGTTATTAGCCGTCCCTTATCTTGCGATGAATATCAAAAAACTGATACCATATGTGGACGATGAATTTGCGCAGGGAAATATGCAGGCAGATGTGCATTGGAACGGGCTGGAGGGTATTGTAGGTTTGATTCTGGTGGTCAGCATCATTGTTGGCATCAGAAGCTTACAGAAAAATAATTTTCAAAAAGCGGCATGGGTACTTTTTGGTGGCACAGCTATCGTGATTTTTTTAGCATCGGCCCTTATCGTGCCGAAAGTAGAGCGATATTCTCAGGGCGCAGCGATTGATTTTTTTATACAAAGGCAGGGAGAGGACTGCTATGTGAACACGCTGGGCTATTTCAGCTACGCGCAGCTTTTTTATGTAAAGAAAGAAATACCGACGAACGCAAACTCTTACAATGAACAGTGGTTATTGACCGGGAATATTGACAAACCAGTCTACTTCGTTTCAAAAGTGGACCGCATAGAAAACTATAAACAATACACGGAGTTGAAAGAGCTTTACCGGAAGAACGGGTTTGTATTTTTGAAAAGAGATGTGAAGAGGTGAGTTCAGAGTCAGGAGATCGAAGTCTGGTAATTATCCCCGATCCCGATTCTGAACTAATAATTATTTCTTCTTCCCCGAAAAAATCTTCAAGATTTTACTGACGATTTTATCGTTTGCCCCAAGTTTTCCTTTGATAGCTGTGTAAGTAGCGACCATTGCATTGTCAATCTTTACCATCAATTTATTGCTGCCGTCTCCGGGGCGTGCCTGGTAGTAAGTAGCGCGGCGGAAAGGTTTTGCTTCAACGGTATAATAATATAAAGCAATCGAGCGTCTGTATTGGTCTTCGGGGCAAGTCATTGGCAAGGGATGCCCGTGATACGAATCGGCATCGGTATTAAAAATCACGCAGCGGTTGAAAACGGGAAGCACTTGTTCTTCGCAGCCTTTCATTTTTTTGTCCCACAGCTCTAGCTTACCGCCCCATTCTTCTTTCCAATCTTTATTCAGATACACCAGCACATTCACCCTGCGCTGCCAGTTTTTATGATGAGGGTGAACGGTGAAATCTGCATGGATGTTCAGGAACCCGCCTTTCCCGGATTGATGAATGCCGCCACCTTCGAGCTGTTCATCTTTTTGAAGATTATCAATACCGGTCAGTGTGCTGAGAAATTTCAAGAACTCGGGCGAGTTCAGTTCATTGATAGTGCCTTTGATTGTTTCCGGCAATAGATCTAATTTATTGAGGCCTTTTTTTTTCTCGTTGTAATGCGTATAGTTTATCCAGCCGTCTGATTCATTCAGTTTGTTAAACTCGGCTATGCAATCGTCCAGCACTTCAGGATTCAAAAAGTTTTCCAGCACGATGTGAGCATAGGGGCTCGCAGTTTGATATTGATTGCTTAATTCAGGAAGCTGGCTGTTCCATTTTGCGTAGTCGAATATTTGCGTTGCCGTTTGCACTGTAAGAAAATTTAGCTGCAAAGATAGTCCATGTAGAAGATCAGGCAAAAAGACTGCCTTTGGGTGAAAACATAAATAAACCTTCCAGTGCTTATCTTTATCGTTCAAAAATTTTTTTATGAACAAGGCATTTGGAGAACGCATCGCGGCCGAACTGCAAGATATAAAAGCTTCCGGGCTTTTTAAAAATGAGCGCATCATCACCAGCGAACAAGGCGCGGAAATCATAGTTAATGGGAAAACGGTGCTGAATTTTTGCGCTAACAATTATCTTGGCCTTTCATCTCACCCTAAAGTGATAGAAGCAGCGCATAAGGCAATTGACAGGCGTGGCTATGGGTTGAGCAGCGTGCGTTTTATCTGCGGAACACAGGACATTCATAAAGAGCTTGAAAAAAAGATAGCAGACTTTTTGGGGACTGAAGACACGATTTTATATGCTGCGGCATTTGATGCGAACGGCGGTGTGTTCGAGCCATTGTTCGGCGAGCAGGATGCCATTATCAGCGATGCGCTGAACCATGCTTCGATCATTGACGGCGTAAGACTGAGTAAAGCAGAGCGCTATCGCTATGAGCATAATAATATGGAAGACCTTGAAGCAAAATTGAAAGATAGCCAGCATTTGCGCAGCCGCGTGATTGTCACGGACGGATCTTTCAGTATGGACGGCACTATTGCGCAACTTGATAAAATTTGTGACCTGGCAGATCAATACGATGCAATTGTGATGATTGATGAGTGTCACTCATCTGGTTTTTTGGGCAAGACAGGAAGAGGCACCCATGAATACCGTGGCGTGATGGGGAGGATTGACATCATTACCGGGACGCTTGGCAAAGCATTGGGCGGCGCAAGTGGGGGATTCACCAGCGGGAGAAAAGAAATTATTGAAATGCTTCGCCAGAGAAGCAGGCCTTATCTTTTTTCTAATAGTCTGGCGCCTTCAATTGTCGGTGCTTCCATCGCGGTACTGGATATGCTCAGCGAGACGACAGAACTTCGAGATAAACTGGAATACAATACAAAATATTTTCGCAGCAAAATGACGGAAGCTGGTTTTGACATCAGGTCCGGCGACCACCCGATTGTGCCTATCATGCTGTACGATGCAGTAGTAGCGCAAAATTTTGCGGCTAAACTGCTGGATGAAGGTATTTATGTAATCGGATTTTTCTATCCGGTGGTTGCAAAAGGCAAAGCCAGAATCAGGGTGCAATTAAGCGCTGCGCATAGTCAAAATCACCTGGACAAAGCCATTGCAGGGTTTACAAAAGTTGGGAAAGAACTGGGTGTGCTTAAGTAGAAATATCCGAGAGTCAGTAACGACCGAAAATTCTGAAAGTGGTTCAATTAGTAACTCTTTCCGGAGGTTCTGAGTTCCTGTCTTTCCCGGCTATTTCGCCGCTATCACACTGATCTCTACATTCACATTTTTCGGCAGGCCTTTCACGGCAACAGTCTCGCGTGCAGGAAAATCGCCGCTGAAATATTTCCCGTACACTTCATTCACTGTTGCGAACAGTGACATATCGCTTAAAAAAATAGTGGTCTTTGCTACATTGTTAAAATCCATTTTAGCTTCTGCCAAAATTGTTTTCAGGTTGTGCATAACCTGATGTGTTTCTGCAATGATATCTTTTGCTTCTATATTACCATTAGCAGGGTTAATGGCTATCTGGCCTGAAATAAAAAGAATATTGTTTATGAGAACTGCCTGATTATACGGGCCGATCGGGGCAGGCGCATTATTGGTGTTGATTATTTTCTTTTCCATGCACCAAAAGTATATAAAAGTTCAGAGTTGTGCAGGCAAAGAGTTCGGCGCAAATAGTTTTTCTTTGCCTTAAATTGAGTTTGATGAAAATTGCCGTGCTTGCAAATATTTCATTGAAGGAAGAAATGCTGCAAAAGCCAGTTGATGCGGAG